>ERZ761602.195-NODE-195-length-149040-cov-13.295687_pt1 | contig 149040 bp, 136 predicted proteins | sample MGYA00512165_ERZ761602 | MGnify/ENA primary metagenome ERZ761602 (study PRJEB28899, sample SAMN02445085) | bioreactor sludge metagenome | biome: EBPR sludge; isolation source: Thorneside wastewater treatment plant | place: Australia: Brisbane, Thorneside... | reverse complement strand
GTTGCAGGCACTTGCCCTGACCATGATGCTGTTCATCGGCAGCACCCAAAAATCCAATGCTCAGGCCATGGAACAAGGGAATGTCGGTGTAAATGTTTACTACGGTTTCCCTAACCTGGCGTCCTACCTGATCAGAAGCTTTGCGGATGAAGGTGCAGATGCCAAGCTAACCTCGATTGGACCAATTGGCGGAAACTTTGAATACATGGCATCGGATAAAGTTGGTGTTGGGCTCGAAGTAAATTATTCCTCATTCGGGATCGAGTGGGACGATGCTGACTCTGCTTCCGGTGTAGTTTATAACTATAAAGCCAGCGTTAACCGTACCCGCATCATGCCCCGCTTCAATATCCATTTTGGTGCTAGCGAGAATTTCACGGGCTATTTCGGTATTGCGGCCGGTTATTTAATGACTAAATACAAATTAACCACTAACGATCCAAACCGTCAGAATGAATCCAGTCCAGGATTATTGCCTTTCGCAATGCGTATTGCTTTTGGTGGTCGCTATTATTTCTCCGACAATATTGGTATCCATATGGAACTCGGACTTGGTGGTGGAGCACTTATCCACGCCGGATTGAGCTTTAAGTTTTAATCATAAGGTCCCCACCAAAAACGGGGACCTTTTTTCTTTCCAACCATGAAAACTTTTTTCCTTTCACTTTTCTGCTTCCTGCTTTTTTCATTTTCCGTAGCTGCACAAACTCAGGGTGAGGTTGTGATTTTGCGCGTGGAATATGCTAAAAAATCTTCCGGCATCGAACACCGGATGCAATTGGATGCAGGTATTTCAACCCAACATTCCCTAAGCGGTAAAGTGATCAACGAAAAAGGCGTTGTTCGTATAAAGACCGACGAAAAAACGGAATCCTTTACCAACGAAGTTGACCTTTTAAGCTATCTGCAGAAAAATGGATTTCGCTTGCTTCAGGTTTTTAACCAGACAATAATGGGCGAAACTTATCTGGTATATCTCCTTGAGAGGCCCTGATTGTGTATTTTTGCCCGCATGCAACTAAAAAACGACCTCATTCTCCGTGCGGCAAGGGGTGAACAAACAGAACGTTACCCCGTTTGGCTGATGCGTCAGGCCGGAAGAATCCTTCCTGAATACCGGGCTGTACGCTCCAAACTCCGTGATTTTAAAGAATTGGTGGAAACACCTGAACGAGCCGCAGAGGTTACCATTCAACCGGTTGATATCCTTGACGTTGATGCAGCAATCATTTTCTCTGATATTTTGGTAGTACCCGAAGCAATGGGCTTTACTTACCAAATGCTCGAAGCGAAAGGGCCATGGTTCGAACATCCTTTAAACGGACCGGACGACCTTAAACGATTGAATGTTCCCGATGTACACGACCAGCTCCATTATGTTATGGAAGCGCTGAAAATCACCAAAAAAGAACTGAATGGCAGAGTTCCGCTCATCGGTTTTGCAGGTGCTCCTTTTACTATTCTGGCCTACATTATAGAAGGTCAGGGAAGCAAAACATTCAGCAAGGCACGGAAGTTGTTATACACTCAACCGGATCTTTGTCATACTGCCCTCGACCGGATAACGCGCACCACCATCGCCTACCTGAAAGCACAAATTGCAGCTGGGGCAGACATGGTGCAACTGTTCGATTCCTGGGCTGGATTTCCCACACCGGAACAATACCGCGAATTCGGAAGCAAATACATCAGACAGATCTGTGAAGCGATCACTGAAGTACCCGTAACCGTTTTTGCAAAAGGAGCCTATTTTGCACGTGAAGAATTTGCAAAAATCCCCTGTCGGACAATTGGTCTCGACTGGAACATGGATATGCGCGAAAGCCGTGCTATTGTTGGACCGGAAAAGACCTTGCAGGGAAATCTCGATCCATGTGTTTTATATGGTAGTCCTGAAGTTATTCGGAAGGAAACCATAAAAATGCTGGAAAGTTTTGACGGAGGACTGCATATTGCTAATTTAGGCCACGGTGTTTACCCCGACACCGATCCTGAACATGTTAAAGTATTCATAGACACAGTAAAAGCATACCAAAAACCACGATCATGAAACTAAGAATCCTATTGAGCGCAGTGCTGTTGAGCAGTCTGGTGGTAAACGCACAGGACGATAAAAACCTGGTAAAAAACCCCAGCTTTGAAGCTATTAACGGAAAGCTTAAAAAGCCAAAACAGCTTGAATTGGCAACAAACTGGACTTCACCTACAGCTGAAAAAGCGGATTTGTATTCCCGCTCGGTTAAAGAATTACCGGTAAGTGCACCCGAAAACACCAATGGAAAAGAAACACCTGCAGACGGAAACAATTATGCCGGTGTTATGATGTATTCATTCGGCGATAAAGCGCCCCGTACTTACATTATGACCGAATTATTAGGCCCATTAAAAGCCGGTGTAAAATATTGTGTACGATTCGATGTAAGTCTTTCCGACAACTCGAAGTATGCCGTAAATAACATTGGTGCGCACGTTTCGAAAAAGCCTTTTGGATTTGAAGACAAGCGCTCTATTATGGCAGAAACGCATGTAAAAAATTCGAAGAATAAAATTTACAACAACACTTATGGATGGGAAACCGTTTGTGCAGTTTTTACTGCAAGTGGTGGTGAAAAATACCTGACACTTGGAAACTTTAGTCCAACAAAGGATACCAAAAATGAAAAAGTGACCAAGCCAAAGGACTCTAAAGCCCAACAGCTTCCTTTCGCGTATTATTATATCGACAAAGTATCGGTTTTCCAGCTCGACAGCATAGAAGAATGTCAGTGCGAAGCAAAAGAGAAGATTGAAGAAGCGACTGTAATTGTTGGTGAGGGATATACCTCCAACAAAGAGTTCAAGCTCAAGGAAAAAATTGCGCATGAGAAAGTATTCTTCACGCATTTGAGCACAGACATCAATCAGATTGGTCTTGAGTCGATAAACGTACTCGTTGACCTCATGAACAACAACCCTGACGCTGTTATTGAGGTGCATGCGCATTCTGAGAGCTCAGAAGTTGCAGCAGCAACCAAGGTGGACACAGCCAAGGACCTGGCCAAACGCAGGGGTGAGGCTGTGGTGAAACAACTTGAAAAAGCAGGAATTTCAACCAATCGAATTGTTCTGGTGATTGATGATGACAAAGACCCTGTTTCCAAGGGAGAATCGGAATCAGAAAAAGCCAGAAACCGACGTGTTACATTCCAGTTAAGAGAATAATCATAGTATCGATATTTAAAGGGAGGTCATTGGACCTCCCTTTTTTTTATCTTCGCTTCGATGTCGGACACCATTACCAAAGGCGATAAAAAACTGATTCGATCATGGGCATTCTATGATTGGGCTAACTCTGCTTATCCGCTCGTAATTACTACAGCCATTTTTCCGATTTTTTACGAAAACGTAACCCGTTCGGATGTTAAGGATGAACTCGGAAACATAATTGGGCATTCGGATACTGTTACGTTTTGGGGACATCATTTCCACAACACGGAATTGTATTCGTATGTAGTGGGATTGTCGTTTATTTTGGTTTCCCTCTTCTCACCAATACTATCAGGTGTAGCAGATTATACCGGCAGGAAGAAACTGTTCATGCGTATATTTTGTTACCTGGGAGCAGTTTCCTGTGCATCACTTTATTTTTTCAATAAAGATTATCTGGGACTAAGTTTATTGTCGGTCTTTTTTGCATCCATTGGATTCTGGGGTTCACTGGTATTTTACAATGCCTATCTCCCCGAAATAGCCGAACCCGAAGATCACGACAGCATTAGTGCTCTCGGGTTTGGACTAGGGTACCTGGGAAGTTCAATTTTGCTTATCATAAATCTGGTATTGATTCAGGCCTTCGAAATGAATGCGCGTTGGGCTTTTGTGACTGTGGCCATTTGGTGGATAGGTTTTGCGCACATCAGTTTTGCCCGATTACCCAAAGGACAACGCAACGGAGAACCGCGTAAAAATATTCTTACCAATGGATTTCACGAATTGGGAAATGTTTGGAAAGAATTAAAACACCACAAACAACTCAAACGCTTTCTGGCTTCTTTTTTTATTTACAGCATGGGAGTACAGACCGTAATGCTGATGGCTGTTTTGTTTGCAAAAAAAGAAATTGAAGGTCTCGAAGAAAGCAGTCTGATTATTTCAGTATTGATTATTCAATTTTTGGGAATACTCGGATCCTTCCTTTTTTCCCGGACATCACGATTGATCGGAAATATTAAAACATTAGGCATCGCATTGTTTCTTTGGGTTTGCATCTGTGCAGGAACGTATCAATTCGTGTATTCGGCAAGCGGGTTTTATATTGTGGCAGCAAGTGTAGGCTTGGTAATGGGGGGAATACAATCATTATCCCGATCCACGTATTCCAAACTTTTACCGGAGACCGATGATCATGCATCGTTTTTCAGTTTTTATGATGTAGCGGAAAAAGTGGGGATTGTGATTGGAATGTTCTCATTCGGATTCATTGAAGGAATTACAGGAGGAATGCGCAACTCCATTCTTGCCCTGGTGATTTTCTTTGTAATCGGATTCATCATTCTGCTCACTATACCCAAATCAAAGCACGTCAACTGACATCAACTCTTGTATTTTCATTCATGACCACTACAGCGAATTACGACATTGCCATTATAGGAGGAGGAATTGTAGGTGCCGCCACATTTTACAAGCTACAGACAAGGTATCCACACCTAAAAATTTGTCTGATTGAAAAAATGCCCAAGCTTGCGGATCATCAAACAGGAAACAATTCCGGAGTCATTCATTCCGGGTTATACTACAAGCCCGGATCGCTCAAAGCAAAAAACTGTATTTCCGGAAGACATGAGTTGGTTGCATTTGCACGCGAACACAATATCAAGCACGATGTATGCGGAAAAATTGTGGTAGCTACCGACGAAAAAGAATTGCCCAATTTTGAAAAGATCTTTAAAACAGGATTAGAGAATAAAATTGAAGGGATTGAAAAAATTGGTCCGGATAAAATCCGCGAAATCGAACCGCATTGTGTAGGCATTGCCGGAATATGGGTGCCATGTACGGGAATTATAGATTTTCGGGGAGCAACGGAGAAAATGGTAGAGATTGCACTCTCAAAAAATACGGAATCGCGATTGCTTCTGAATGAAGAAGTGAAATCGATTGATCATCATGAAACGCATTCCGTAATCCATACTTCCAAAGGAAAACACATTGCAAACAAACTTATTTTTTGCGGTGGACTACAAGCCGATCGTCTTGCAAAAATGGACAAAGTCAGTATTCGGGAAAAGGTGGTAGGTTTCAGAGGTGATTATTATGAACTCACTGAACAGGGAAAACACAAAGTGAAGAATCTCATTTATCCTGTACCCAATCCGGATTTCCCATTTCTGGGAGTGCATTTTACCCGAATGACAGATGGCGAAATAGAATGTGGACCCAATGCAGTATTCACATTTAAACGCGAAGGCTACGGCAAAACAGATTTCTCGTTACGCGACAGTTGGGATGCACTCACGTATATTGGAACATGGCGGTTGTTTATGGCAAATATGAAATTCGGAATCAATGAATACCGACGCGCTTTCTCGAAACGTTTGTTCTTAAAAACCCTGCAGCGAATGGTTCCTTCATTAACCATGGACGATATTCACCCGGGAAGAGCTGGAGTAAGGGCATTGTTACTGGCACGAGATGGAGACACACGTGATGATTTCAGAATTGAAACTGCGGGCAATTCCATTCACGTCTTAAACGCCCCCTCCCCTGCTGCAACTGCCAGTCTTGCCATTGGCGGACAAATTGCAGATATGGCCGAAAAACAATTCGGACTGAATTAATTTTTGGCTGTCAATCATTTTTTTCTTAATTTTTAGGTGCGATTGATGCTTCTCTTCATTGGCATTGTTATACGCAATTTCAAAAACCTAAAAAGCCTCGTTATGAAAAAAATTCTACTGCTCATTCTTATCGTATTTACCGGAACAATTTCATTTTCACAAACGGTTTGTAATCCAGGTGGAAATGTATTTATCTACTCCAATTACGATGGAGGCGAATTAAACATTGATGTGGACCTCAACATTCCCAATATTAAAATCGGCGTTGTTGGATATGAAGCAACACGGGTAAATATTACCGGTACATTTTCCGGGAATGTTACGGAGGTAATTTATGCCGGCTATCCGAGCACCAACAGTACCCATTGTAGTGTGCCTGTTGCAGCAACCAGTGTAAATGGTGTGTCATCTTCCATTGTGAGCATCCTTAGTTTTCCTGCAGCCACTTATTCCAATCCGAACGGTTACAACAGTATCATTTGCAATTACAGCTGCAATACCACCTCCAGCCAGGGAGGATGTAATACGGCAGATCAGGTAGCGCATTATTTTCTCATTCAATTTAGCGGAAGCATGTACTCGCATTTAACACAATACGGCTGTTGGGTAAGTTCAACCACCTACCGCATATCCGACGGAGGCAATTGCTGTGCACAACCCGCAGTAGCACCCGTAGCCAATTTCACAGCTTCTGCAACAACAATTTGCGAAGGAGAATGCATCGACTTCACTGACAATTCCACAGGAACACCAACATCCTGGACATGGACATTAACCGGTGCAGCCACAACAACAAGCAGCACACAAAATCCAAGCGGAATTTGCTATCTCAATGCAGGAAGCTATACGGTAACCCTCACTGCAAGCAATGCACAGGGAACAAGCACATCAACCTCAAGTATTACAGTAACCGCACCTCCTGCGATTCCGGTTATCAATCTTTCAGGAAACAACCTCATTACAAGCGGAGGATCCAGCTATCAATGGAATCTTAACGGAACACCCATTTCCGGAGCAACAACAGCTTCCTATGCACCTACTGCAAACGGAAACTACACGGTAACCATCACCAATGCTTCAGGATGCTCTTCCACTTCACTGCCATTCACCTATAATTCTGTTTCAATTAACGAAACAAATGCAACAGATTGGGCAATGGTATTTCCTGTTCCGGCAACTGAATTTATTCACCTTAAAATTGCAGAATCAATGAACTGCACCTGGGGTAGTATTACGGATATCAACGGAAAAATAATCCTGAAATTCCCTGTCAACACCCATCAAATGCAACTTGACATCAGTTCCATTCCTGCAGGCACCTACATCCTCACGCTGACAGGAAGTGAAAATGTTCTGACCAAAACCATCCAGATACAATAACCCGCCAAAAACCACTGCATCTAAAAACGGGAAGCTAATACTTCCCGTTTTCTTTTACGGTAAATACCTTAGTTGGTAAAAAATACGGATCACTATCTTTAGCTTCTCGCTATTCAACAATTCCCCATGAAAAAATTCCGGTTCATTTTTCTCCTATTGATTGCTGTTGCAGCTAATGCACAAATTAGAATTGTACCGCAAACCGGACACATCGGCTGGTTTACCATGGATGTTTCGCCTGACGGAAAACGAATGCTGAGTGCCGGTCCCGAAGGGAAAGTGATTTTATGGGACCTAGTATCATTTAAGGCCATTTGGTATGAATACATTCACCGCGCACCAATCAACCAGGTTAAATGGCGTATGGATAACCGTTATTTTTTAACAGCATGCGAAGATTCTACCGTAACTGTTTGGGATACGGAATCGATGAAAAAAATCAGAACCTATCATAGCAAATATCCTATTACCAGCGCAGCATTCAATCCAAAAGCAGATCTGATTACCTACGGCGATACCAAGGGAAATATTTTTATGTTCCATTTGGTGAGCAATGAACAAATTCTGCATTTTAATGTGGGCTCCTCGGTAAACGATATGGTTTGGGTCGATAACGGATATGTTCTATTCGCAGGCACAGAAAAGCATGGAGTGATGGGATTTGAAATGGATAAGGGGAAGAAAATACTGGACATGAAAATGACCGATGCTGTAACCGAACTTCAATTGAGTCCGAACAATAAAATTCTGATCATAAATCTTGCCGGTGGCTCTACTGAAATCTGGAATCCTTCATCAGGAAAGGGATACGGCAGTATGCAAAACGCCGTCGTAAAAAGCAAAAATGGTTACAAGCAATTTTCACGTCCTGCTGCCACTTTTGATGGTCAGTTTGTGCTGATGTACGACAAAGATCACAATTTACAAATCGGAAGATTGGATCCCGTGCTTACCCAGATTTACGATGCAAAAATGCTGCAGAATGAGATCCGTATGATCAAGGCGAGTCCTGCCAACAATTCATTTCTCCTTGCTGACATGGATGGAGGTATCTGGATCTGTTTTTTTACAGAAAATGACTTTAATGATCAATCCCGACTCTATTGGCACAAGATGTTGTTCGAACCGGAGAGAATCAGAAACCTGTATTTTAAACCGAACGATGAATCCATTGCCATGAAGGGTTCTTACGAATACGAATTCAATTTTAAAACAGGTGACCTTACACGAAGAGAGGATGATTCCACAGCGCTGGAAAATACCACCACCACAATGAAATTCTTTTCACCTTCAAGAATGGCAGATGGAATTTACTATGCCATTCATACCACCAAGGATGAAATGTACAAAATCAAAGATCAGGAATATGTTGAACCGGTAACGATGTATGCCCTGAGCAAAGACACTGCTGTAGTAGCATATATCGACAACAATCAACTCAACATTTACCATATAAAGGAAGCGCGTTTTCTAAAACAGGAGAAAGTCAATCTGAAAGGATATACACTCTTCAACGGACACCTCAACAATCAATTTGTAACGCTCGACAAAAAAGGCTTGCGCTTTATTGAATGCAATACACTTCAGGAAAAAACGCTGAAAGACGCAGGCAAATTACAATTGGCATGGCTTACAGCAAGCGAAGACAACAGTATCGTTCATGCCTGTGATACGAAAGGAATTTATTATAGCTGGGAAACCGCAAGCGGAAAAGCGATCGCAGCAAAAGGTGATCTTGCAAAAATAAAAATCAGTCAGTTTGAGGTCGATAAAAACAACAGCATGATGATTGCTACCACATTTGATCAGCGACTGGTGCGTATTGAACTCGCAAGCGGAAAAATCACACATGAGCTCAACAGTAAACTACCACCTGTAATTCATCTCAGCATCAATCACAAATGTGATCGTGTAGCTATTGCAGATCTGGATGGAGTTGTGCATATTTTCGATACGCAATTACAAAAGGAAATCATCAGTATCATTCCTTCTCCTACAAACGGATTGATTGCCTATACACCCGACAATTATTACATAGCCACCAAAGAAGCTGCGCAAAATGTGGCTCTCGTAAACGGCAATTCCGTACTCGGATTTGAACAGATCGATCTCAGGTACAATCGTCCCGACAAAGTTCTCTCTTCCATTGGAATTGCAGATGCCGGAGTAATCGCTTCGTATGAACGCGCCTGGAAAAAACGAATGGAGCGTTCAGGAATAATGGAAAGCACAGGAAATGAAGTGCCCACTGTTGAACTGGCAAATTTCAAATCGATACCTCTCACGACAGATCAAACAGAACTTGAACTTCATGTTAAAGGAACCAGCCAGAAAGGAATAAAAGCCGTAAAAATCTGGGTACGCGGTGTTCCTGTACTTGGAAGAAACGGAAAGGAGTTTGCGTCGAAAGACATTAAAAATTCTATTGATATTAAACTAAAAGCACCTCTTATTTTTGGAACCAACAAGATTGAAATAGCGACCGTAAGTACAAACGGAACCGAATCGGAAAAAGTAGAATTTCTAATCACCGGAAAAAAAGAAATTCCTCAGGATCTGTACATCGTGAGTATTGGTGTAAGTAAGTACAACGACAACCGCTACAACCTGCGTTATGCCGACAAAGACGCAACAGATCTGGTTGGTGCACTAAAAAACACAAGAGCATTTGCCAATGTTCACAGCGAACTGATCACCAATGAAAATGTAACCCGCGAAAAAGTAATTGCAACAAAAGAGCTCCTTAAAAAATCAAGACCAAACGATGTTGTGCTGGTTTTTGTTGCCGGTCACGGATTGCGTGATGCCAAATACGATTATTATTTTGCCACACACGATATCGATTTTAACGATCCGGGTAAAAGAGGAGTGTCGGATACCGAACTTGAGAACTTACTGGATTGCATAGGATCATTACGAAAATTGCTCTTTTTTGACACCTGCTTGAGCGGCGAAGTCGACAAAAATGAAGTCGAAACAACAGGAACGATTTCAACTGAAGCAGGCGATGTAAGTTTTCGGAATACAGGAATTGGTCTTCGCAACAAACAACCATTAGGATTAAAAAACGCACAGTTCCTGATGAAGGAAGTATTTAATGATGTTAAACGAGGAACAGGAGCAACAGTCATCAGCTCGGCAGGAGGTGTTGAACTTGCAATGGAATCTTCCCAATGGAAAAACGGTTTGTTTACCTATTGCGTATTAACCGGACTAAAGGAAAAATCGGCAGACAAAGACAAAGATGGTGAAGTGAGTCTTTCTGAATTGCAGCAGTACGTTAAGAAAGAAGTCACCCTGTTATCCAAAGGACGTCAGCTCCCTGATTTTAAATCAGCAAACATGGATCTGGATTTCAGGTTGTGGTGATTCAGCGCGATGCATTCAAGGCTTGCTCCACATCTGCAATGATATCATCGACATGTTCAAGTCCGGCCGAGATGCGTACCATTCCGGGAGTGATTCCCACTGCTGCACGTTCTTCTTCGCTCAGTTTGGCATGTGTGGTAGATGCAGGATGAGAAACGATGCTTCGTGTATCACCAAGGTTGGCTGTAAGCGATAACATTTTTACAGCATCCAAAAATCGTTTCCCGCGTTCTGCTCCGCCTTTAAGTTCGAAAGTTACAATTGCGCCACCTGCCGACATTTGCTTTTTCGCAATTCCGTAATGCGGATGAGAAGGAAGAAATGGATAACGAATCATTGAAATATCTTCTTTCCTCTTTTCAAGCCATTGCGCAAGCTGAAATGCATTCGAGCAATGACGCTCCATCCGTACATCCAGTGTTTCAAGTGATTTGGATAATACCCACGCATTAAAAGGAGATAAAGCAGGACCTGTACTTCTGCAGAAGGCGTAAATTTCCTTGATCAGATTTTTTGGCCCAAGCACTACTCCACCCATTACGCGACCTTGTCCGTCGATAAATTTAGTAGCGGAATGAATGATCAGATCGGCGCCAAATTTTTTGGGTTGTTGAAGAAGCGGTGTTGCAAAACAATTATCCACGACCAGAAGTAAGTTGTGTTTTTTTGCGAATGCACCCAACCACTCCAGATCAATAATTTCCACACCCGGATTCGTTGGTGTTTCTACATATATCATCTTAACATCAGGAGTGAGCAGCGATTCCCACGACTCCGGTTTATCGATATCGGCATAAATAGCCGTAATGTTCCACTTCGGAAATATTTTGGTGAACACCGTATGCGTCGCACCAAAAACAGAACGGCAGGAGAGGATCTGATCACCACTCTTCAATAATGCAGCGAATGTTCCAAACACAGCAGCCATCCCCGAAGCAGTTGCGTAACCCGCTTCTGTACCTTCCAGCTTACACATCTTTTCTACAAACTCATCAACGTTCGGATTGGAAAAGCGGGAGTAGATCGGACGTTCGATCTCATCTGCAAATGCAGCGCGCATTTCTTCCGCATCATCAAATACAAAACTGGATGTGAGAAACATTGGAACGGCGTGTTCCTTAGAACCTGAAACCGTTACTTGTGTACGGATTGCCTCGGTTTGTTTTTTTGGTTTCATACCCTTTGTCCGTTTACAATGATTGCGTATTCAATTTGCGCAGTCGGTTCCAGGGTCTTCGACACGGAACAATACTTATCCATGGATAATTCAACAGCACGTTTCGCTTTTGCGGCATCAACTTCACCTTCGAAAGAAAAGGTAACCCGAATGATTTTGAACAAGGACGGAACCACACCGGCTTCACGCTCACCATCTACCGAAATGGAAAATTTTTCGGGATTGATCTTTTGCTTATTCAGAATGGAAATGATATCGATTCCACTGCATGAACCCAATCCTGCAAGCAAGAGCTCCATCGGACGCACACCTTTTCCTTCTCCTCCTATCGAAGGATTGGCATCAATATCCACTGTATTACCGCTTTCGTTAACGGCCTGAAAATGGAATTTGGAATTCCGGCGCTCTATTTCAATCTTCATTGCATGGGGCTTTGTTCTTCAAAGATAGGAAAAGAGATGTCCCTATTGCCCGATAGATTCCTGTACAATCTATCATTTTGACTAGATTTGCCCCAGCACATGAAACAGGTTTTTACGTATAATCTTCCGCTAAAACTCGAATATGGAGGTGAACTCCCCAAAGTGGAAATCACGTTTCATACCTATGGAGAAATGAGTTCCACCCGCGACAATGTTGTCTGGGTATTTCATGCCTTAACCGCAAACAGCGATGCGTCAGATTGGTGGAACGGATTAATTGGAGAAGGCAAACAGTTTGATCCTTCGAAGTATTTTATTGTTTGTGCCAACATTTTAGGATCGTGTTACGGAACAACAGGCCCGCTCAGTATCGATCCTTCAACACGCACCCCGTATTACCATCGCTTTCCATTTATCACCATCCGCGATATGGTAAAAGCACATCGTTTACTGGCAAAATACCTTGGTGTAAATAAAATTTTGTTCGGATTGGGTGGTTCAATGGGTGGCTATCAATTACTGGAATGGGCTGCTGAAGAATCGGAACGTTTTGAAAACATCGTTTTGCTGGCCACCTCAGCTGCGGAATCTGCCTGGGGAATTGCAATTCATACTACACAACGAATGGCCATCGAAGCCGATCCCGACTGGAAAGAAAACCATCCGCAGGCAGGAAAAAAAGGTTTAATGACTGCACGTGGTATTGGTATGCTGACCTACCGCAATTACGAAACGTATGTGCGTACCCAGCGCGATGAAGACGGCAGAATTGATGGGCATAGCGCAGAATCCTATATCCGCTATCAGGGCGAAAAACTTGCGCGGAGATTTAATGCCATGTCGTATTATACACTTACCAAAGCGATGGACAGTCATCATCTCGGAAGAGAAAGAGGATCCATTGAAAGCGTGCTGGCTCAAATTCAATCGAATGTACTGATCATCGGCATTAGCAGTGATCTGCTTTGTCCTCTTGCTGAACAGGAATTTCTGGCCCGGCACATTCCCCATGCAACGTATCAACTCATTGATTCGTCGTATGGTCACGATGGATTCCTCATTGAATTCAGGGCTATAAGCGATGCAATTTCCGCTCATTACAGATCCTGAATCAGATATGGGGTAAATCTTCTCCCATTTTGGGGATTTTTGTATTCTACACATTCTAATTTCACTTTATGAGGAATTTCTCATTTCGGGTTGCAACCATATGCACCACCTTATTGATTTCAAATCAGGTTGGCGCACAATGTAGCCTGAGTATCACCTCAACACCCGCATCATTAAATTGCGGTGGAGGACAAGTCACATTACAGGCTGTTTCTTCAGGTGGAGGTAATTTTGCACTCAATAATGATTTCAATTTGGGAAATGCCGGAACAGGATGGACAATTTCTCCTGCCGGAACATTTACCAATCCTTGCGGCCCTGGTTTGGATGGCAGCACGCACATGTGGATGGGATCAAATACTGCCGCACCAAGGACATTACAAACTGCACCACTGGATGTAAGTTGCGGAGGAGAAATCTGTTTCGATTTTCGCATGTCCGTTCAGGGAGATGCATCCCCTTGTGAAGGACCCGACCTGGCAGGTGAAGGTGTGTATCTGGAATGGTCGACCGATGGCGGAGCAACATGGAATACCATCAACTATTTCCAACCTAACACAACCGGATGTTTTAACGCAACCAACAATGGTGGTGGATCGGGTTGTGATGGCGATTATACTGCATGGGCCAATTACTGTTTTCCAATTCCTCCTATCGCGCAAACTTCTACAACCCTATTCCAATGGTGGCAAAGCGGAAGCTCCGGAAATGCATTCGACCATTGGGGAATCGATAATGTTACCATTTCATCGCTCGTTTGTTCAGGTTATTATTACGACTGGGCACATATCCCCGGATTCCCAGATGATTCGTTGATTACAGAAAACGTCACCCAAACAACCACCTTCAGCGTTTTATATACCAACGGTATTGATGATACCTGCTATGCTACCTACACAGTGGTGGTAGATACTACAATTGGAGTAAGCACAACTCCTGTCGCAGAATTATGTGCAGGCAATAACAACGGAAGTGTAACCACAGCAACTAACGGTGGATTTGCACCTTACACCTACGTACTCACAGGACCATCAGGATCCACGAATACTACAGGAAGTTTTACATCACTTGCACCCGGAACCTATAATGTAGCGGTTACAGATAATATTGGATGTTTCGGCTCATCAACATTTACAGTGACACAAGGAGCAACAGTTGCCTCCACCCAAAACATTACACCGGAAACCTGTTATCTTGATAACAATGCTTCTGTACAAATCAATTCGAACGGAGGTTCGGCACCGTATACCTATGTTTTAAGCGGACCTGTTTCAGGAACCAATACAACAGGATCGTTCAACAATCTTTCTGCAGGTAATTACACTGTGAATATTACCGATGGAAACGGATGTACTGCCTCAACCACGTTTACTGTAAACAACACTCCTGATGTGGTAGCATCATTCACTTCGGATTACGCAGCTGGTCCGGCTCCATTAACGGTGAACTTCACTAATACCAGTACAGGAGCAACTACTTACAATTGGTCGTTTGGCGATGGGAATACCTCAACTGTGGTTAACCCAAGCAATACCTACACAACAGATTCTACATTTACGGTTATTCTGGTTGCATCCAACGGGCCTTGTGCTGATACAACAGTTCTAACGCTTACTACCATTCAGTCGATTTTCTTTTTACCGAATGTATTCTCTCCAAACGGAGATGGTGTCAATTCAAGTTTCGAATTCCGCACACTTAATGTAAAAACGCTTAACTGCCGAATTTACAATCGCTGGGGAACACTTGTTGCGGAATTAAATTCACCTACTGCAAAATGGGACGGAAAAGACACCGACGGAAAAGAATGTCCGGAAGGCGTTTATTTTTATGTGCTCGAATTAACTACCGTTGTAGCACCTATCATTTACGATCCAAATCCACGTCAGCTTACCGGAACAGAATTCCTATTCAACGGAACAGTAACTGTACTGAGAGGGAAGTAATTTTCGGAATAGAAAGTAAATCAAAAACCCTGCAGCACTTCAATGATGTTGCAGGTTTTTTATTGTAACATTCTTCGCATTGCTACAAATCGGGCAGGATAGCCGGATCGGTAATAATCGGTAATGACAACACCGAAATGTTTTTTTGAAGATGATGCGTGAATAAACTGAAGTGAATCGCCTTGAGGGCTGATCACTATTCCAACATGTCCTACACTTTTATCTGCGGGGTTGGTTCCTCTGAAAAGAATCAGGTCACCACGATCTGCCTCTTCGAAAGCAAGGGCTGATCCGGCATTTGCAAGTCCTGACGAAGACCTTCCAATTGAAAAGCCAAACTTTGAAAAAACATAATGCACAAATCCTGAGCAATCAAATCCCTTCGGTGAACAACCTGCCCATACATATGGAGTCCCCAGAAACTCCTTTGCGTATACAACAACACTATCAGCTAATATTTCGCGGGAAGAAACACTCGTTGAAACTTCTATAGCATTTCCTGAAAATTGAAAAGCTGCAGCTATGATTATTGACTTAACCATAACACAAAGATACAGTTAATCAGTGTTTAAGGAAAATACTATTTGTGCCTCGAGGCCAAAACAGCTGTTACATCACTGAGTGTAAAGCCTTTTGCCTGTAATAAAATAAGGTAATGAAACAACAGATCTGCCGATTCACTAAGAAACAATTCATCGTTGCTATCCTTGGCTTCAATAACCACCTCAACAGCTTCCTCCCCTACTTTTTGTGCTATTTTATTTATTCCCTTTCGAAACAAAGATGCGGTATATGACGATTCATCATTTCCGGATTTACGTTCGGCTATAACCATTTCCAGCTTACGTAAAAAAGCAAGAGAATCTTCATTGGTTTCTCCCCAACAAGTATCGGCACCGGTATGGCAGGTTGGTCCTTTCGGAATTGCCTTGATGAGCAATGCATCCGAATCGCAATCCGACTTAATCTCTACCACTTGCAATTTGTTTCCGCTCGTTTCACCTTTGGTCCACAAACGTTGCTTACTCCGTGAGAAAAATGTCACCACCTTTTCTTCAATCGTTTTATTGTAAGCTTCCTGATTCATATATCCAAGCATCAGCACCTTGCCACTTGCAGCATCCTGGACAATTGCAGGAACCAGTCCATTTTCTTTTTCGAAATCGATTTTCATTGTTTGCGCTTATACTCTGACGGAAATTCCATTTTGTTGAAGGTACACTTTTAGTTCGGGGATTGAAATTTCACCGAAGTGAAACACACTGGCAGCAAGTGCAGCATCCGCCTTTCCATTTTTAAAAACATCAGAAAAATGCGATTTTGAGCCTGCACCACCGGAAGCAATAACAGGAATATTTACGAGTGATGTGATTTTTTCCAAAGCTTCGTTGGCGAAACCATTTTTTGTTCCGTCGTGATCCATTGAGGTGAACAAAATCTCACCACCACCTCTGCGTTCAATTTCTTTTACCCAATCAAAAAGGTCGATTTCAGTTTGCAGCTTACCTCCATTGAGGTGGACAAGCCATTTTCCTTCCACTTTTTTTGCATCAACTGCGACCACCACACACTGACTTCCGAATTTTGATGCCAGTTCAGTAATCAATTCCGGGCGTTTTACTGCTGCTGAATTCACTGCTATTTTATCTGCACCACTTTCAAGCAGAATAGAAACATCCTCAACAGAAGAAATTCCTCCACCTACAGTAAACGGAATATTTAATAGCGACGCAATTTTCCTGACAAGCTCAGCAAGTGTTCTCCGCTTTTCATTGGTAGCTGTAATATCCAAAAACACCAATTCATCAGCGCCCTGTGCGGCATATTGCACTGCAAGTTCAACCGGATCTCCGGCATCGCGCAGATCCACAAAATTCACACCCTTTACGGTGCGACCGTCCTTAATATCCAGACATGGAATAATGCGGTGAGTGAGCATAGTTTAAAATGGATCAATTTTTTTATCCGATAAACACTTCGGTTTCTGCCAACAATTGATTGCTTAAATTTAGGTATTTACACTATGCGCACCATCAAAATTCACTGAAATTGCCCTAGCTGATCAGAAATGTACCAACCAAAAGTCTGGTACTGTTATTCAAGAAAAAAAAGCCTTTAGAATCTACTTTCCTGCAACCGCATATCAGGCACTTACCATTTTAGCAAGCTCGCCTAAAGATATTTTCCCCTCATAAATTGCCTTTCCGATAATGGCGGCAAACAAACCCTTTTCCTTCAATTGTTCCAGATCCGAAACAGATGAAACACCACCACTGGCAATCAGTTTCAGGGATGGGATTTCCGACAGTATTTTCGAATACAATTCCATCGAAGGACCCTCAAGCATTCCGTCTTTGGCGATGTCGGTACAAATCACGTACTCTATTCCGGATGAGGAACGGTAATCATTTAAAAAATCACATACGTATGTATCCGTGTCTTCTGTCCAACCGGTAATGGATATTTTCTCCTCTTTGACATCTGCACCCAGGATAATTCGTTCTGTACCGTAGTCTTTGATCCATTGTTTAAAAACATCCGGTGATTTCACTGCAATACTTCCACCGGTAATTTTTTCTGCGCCCGAATTGAACGCAATCTGCAAGTCCTTATCCGATTTTAATCCTCCGCCAAAATCGATATGCAGTTTGGTTCTTGCAGCGATTTTCTCCAACACCTTCCAGTTTACGATATGCGAGGCTTTTGCGCCATCCAGATCAACCAGATGCAAATGAGTTAATCCCGCGTCTTGAAATTGCATGGCGACTTCCAAAGGGTCCTCATTGTAAACTTTTCGGGTGGAATAATCACCTTTGGTTAATCGGACACATTTTCCATCAATGATATCAATAGCTGGAATCAGAATCATTGTATGTCTGTTTCGGTTCGGGTGAACGTTCAATTACGACAAGCGCATTTTATAATCTTCATATGCAAATTTGCGCACCAGACGAAATTCTCCTTTGCTTGTCCATATACCGTAAGATGGATGATTTACACCGTTGAACATAGTCGTTTTTACCATGGTGTAATGAATCATATCATCAAAAACTATTTTATTGCCCGGCTGCAATTCCTGCTCAAACGAATATTCGAACATATAATCGCCACTCAAACAACTTGTGCCTCCCATGCGGTAAGTTGGTTTTCCTTTCACAGGATCTGTTGCTCCCCAAATGCGCGGACGATAAGGCATCTCCAGACAATCGGGCATATGTGCAGTAAAGCTTACATCGAGCATGGCGGTTTTTACGCCGTTGTTTTCAACGATATCCAGAACAGTTGAAACCAGGTAACCGGTTCGCCATGCAAATGCAGATCCCGGTTCGAGGATCACTTTTACACCCGGATAGCGTGACTTAAAGGATTGCAAAACAGAAATGAGATGTTCAACATCATAACCATCGCGCGTCATGAGGTGACCCCCACCAAAATTCACCCATTTGCATTGGGGAATCAGCTTGCCGAATTTTGCTTCGAAGGCTACCAGTGTTTTTTCCAGTGTATAGGAATCATTCTCACACAAGGCATGAAAATGCAATCCATCCACTCCATCAGGAAGTCGATCAGAAAAATGTTCGCTGGTCATTCCCAAACGCGAATTGGGCGAACATGGATTGTATAGCTCTGTTGTTACCTCAGAATACTCCGGGTTAACACGAATTCCTATGGAAACTCCGCGATCGATACATTTTTGTTTGTACCGTTCGAATTGCGAAACAGAATTGAAGGTCAATACCGAAGAATAGTCAAGTAAGTCATCGATTTCGGTAGGAGAAATGGCAACAACATACGAATGTGCTTTTGTTTTCATTTCTTCAAAACACAATCGTGCTTCGTAAACCGAGCTCGCTGTTGCTCCGGAAATATATTCGCGCACAATGGGGAATGTACTCCACATTGCAAATCCCTTAAACGCAAGTATGATCTCCACTCCTGCACGTTGTGATACATCACGTATCAAAGTAAGGTTCTTCCGCAGAAGTTCTTCTTCGATAACGTAACAGGGGGCGGGGATTTTATTGAGATCAATCATTGGGGTATCTCTTATATCCGGAGGATAAATCCCCCGGATACAATTAATTTAATTCAAGATCCACATTATGCAATTCATGCCATGGCAATCCTTGTTTGTTGAGTTGTTCCATGAAAGGATCAGGATTGAATTGCTCCACATTCCATACACCGGCACCGGTCCATTGTCCGGTTAAGAACATCATTGCACCGATCATTGCAGGAACACCTGTAGTATAGGAAACAGCCTGTGTTCCGGTTTCGCTGAATGCAACTTCGTGCGAACAGTTGTTATATACGTAATAGGTTTTCTCCTTACCATCTTTTATTCCGCGGATGCGACAACCAATGGAAGTTTCACCTTTGTAATTTTCGCCAAGATCCCCTGGATTGGGGAGAACGGCCTTGAGGAATTGAATAGGTACAATTTCTTTTCCTTCGTAAATGATAGGATCGATACGCGCCATACCGATATTTTGAATTACGCGTAAGTGTGTTAAATACTCAAGACCGAATGTCATCCAGAAACGGGCACGCTTGATAGTGGGGAAATTCTTCACCAGCGATTCCAGTTCTTCGTGATAAATAAGGTAAGATTCTTTCGGACCAATATTCGGATAATTGAGCGGCATATGAATTTCGTGTGGCTCCGTTTCTACCCACTTACCATCCTGCCAGTATTTTCCCTTTTGGGTAACCTCGCGGATATTGATTTCGGGATTGAAGTTGGTAGCGAACGCTTTTCCATGATCTCCTGCATTGCAATCCACAATATCCAGGTAATGGATTTCATCAAAATGGTGTTTCGCTGCATATGAAGTATACACACCCGTAACGCCCGGATCGAATCCACAACCGAGAATTGCTGTTAATCCAGCCTGCTTAAATTTCTCCTGGTAAGCCCACTGCCATTTGTATTCGAATTTGGCTTCGTCCTTTGGCTCGTAATTGGCGGTATCCATATAGTGTGTACCTGTGGCAAGACAGGCATCCATAATGGTAAGATCCTGATAAGGGAGTGCCAGGTTTACAACCAGTTTTGGCTGATGCTTTTTGAACAAGGCGATCAATTCAGCAACATTATCGGCATCCACCTGATCGGTTTTGATGGTGACACCCAATTTGGCTTTAATGTCTTCGGCGATTTTATCGCATTTCGACTTCGTGCGGCTTGCAAGCACGATCTCGGTAAATACATCGGTATTCATCGCACATTTGTAGGTGGCCACCTGACCAACCCCACCGGCTCCGATAATGAGGACTTTTGACATGTTTACTTGTTTTTGAGGCTGCAATATTAATCAATTTGGAGGTCGGAACGACGCAAAGGGGAATTATCAAATTGCAATGAAATTCCTTAGCAATCGTTCCCCTGCATCCCCGCTTTTTTCAGGATGGTACTGAACAGCATAGAAATTATCCTTTTGCAAGGATGCTGAATAGTCGATGATATGTCGGGAAACACCTGTGGTAAAGGCACTTTGTTCAGCATAAAAGCTATGTACATAGTACATGTAAACGGGATCTGGCAAATCATTGAACAAAGCTCCCTTTAAGCCGGAAACCGTGTTCCAACCCACATGAGGAACTTTTTCTACACCCGCACGCTTTTCCGGAAATCGCTTTACCTGCACGGGAAACACATTCAGACAATTGGTATTCCCCTCCTCAGAGTGCGAACAAAGGAGTTGCATTCCAAGGCAAATTCCAAGCAACGGTTGTTTGAGGGTGGGAATCAACTTATCCAATCCACGACTTCTTAGCGCTTCCATAGCCGAGGATGCTTCTCCTACTCCGGGAAAAATGACTTTATCGGCATTCAAAATACGTTGCGGATCATCGGTGAGAATCCCATTTGCTCCAATTCGCTCCAACGCGAAGAGCACTGAACGGATGTTGCCGGCTTTATAATCGATCACAACAATTTCCATGTGGCGAATTTGAGGAAACTTTTCTTCGATTGAAAAGGAATTGCAAAAGCAATCTGAAAATTAAAGGTGTTTTGCCGCAGTCTTTGCCAAACGCCAGAGTAGCAAACTCATCACTACACCTGCGCCAAACAAGGAAAGGTATAGTCCAAAACCCGATTTTTCTTCCGGACCAGGATTACTGACCAAAAAGCGGTCGTACACTGCCATAAACAGAAAAAAGAGAGACATCAAAGCGATGACGATCTGTAAGACACGAATAACAATCATTTTCCTTTTCCTTTAAAGATTATAGCAAGCGTATAAAACATGATTTTGATATCAAGTGCAATGGACATATTCTCGATATAAATCAGATCGTATTTCATGCGTTGAATCATCTGTTCAACATTTTCTGCGTAACCATATTTTACCTGCCCCCATGAAGTAATACCCGGACGAACTTTATTCAGGTAACGGTAATGCGGTGCAAACTCCATGATTTTATCGATATAAAACTGACGTTCGGGACGAGGCCCAACCAGCGACATATCGCCCAAAATAACATTGATAAATTGCGGAAACTCATCAAGACGTGTCTTGCGTAAAAAACGACCGATTCCTGTTATACGCGGATCGTTTTCGCTGCTTAATTGCGGACCATTACTTTCAGCGTTAACCACCATGGAGCGGAATTTAATGATGCGGAAAGGTCGGCCATTGATTCCAACTCTATCCTGCAGGAAGAAAACAGGACCTTTACTGCTTAATTTAATGATGATGGCAATCACCAAAAACATAGGGAGGCAAAGCAATAATGAAACGGAGGAAATCAGCACATCCATCATGCGTTTAACGGAAGCCTGCCATGCCGGCATCAGCTGACTGCGGATCTCGATGAGCGGAGTACCGTAAATGTTGGTCATCCGTACCGATCCGGTCAAAATATCGTACATATCCGGAATTACGTGCAAGCGCAATTGATCACCTTCCAGATCACTGATAATTTTTTTCAGGCTTTCGTGTTCAGAGCTTTCGATGGCAATAATTGCCTCCTCTACTTTGTGATTTTTTAATACCTCCTGAATTCCGGATTTGTATTTTCCGAGATAGGGCAAATGTTCTTCTCTCAATTGATCATCAACCCCATTAATACTTACAAAACCAACGAATTTATATCCGGGCGATTGTTTCATATCCATGATCTCCCGATAGATATTCAGTGCATTCGCATTTCCTCCAATGAGCAAGGTATTGAATCCGATTTTGCGTTTGTGAATACGACGAACCAATCGTGAGGTGAAAAATATCCGTGGTAGAAAAGTGAGGAGAAAATGTACCCCGAATAACGCAAAGAAGGCATAATAATAACTGGTGTAAGTACGCACTTCATCATCGAGGATCACCACAAAAAAGAGGAAGAGAACACCAACCAATGTTTGAATGAGTGTAAAGCCGAGATCCTGAATACGGTGTTTGCGGAAAATGTTGCTGTAATAGCCACTGAGGTAATAAAGAGTTACCCAGAAAAGCGGAATGATGATGAGTCCGCGGTAATAATTTTCATCAAACTCAATTACAGTTTGTTCAATCCATGTTTTACGAAAAACAAAAAACAATGTCCATGCAAGGCCAGCGGTTATCAGATCTGATAAGAAGTATTTTAAAACCTGTCTTGCTTTCGGATCAATTGCCATAGATGAGTCGCACGTTGTCGATGTAAACTTGAGGAACGCTAACACCTTGGTCTTTATAAACCCTAAAGAAAATTTCGTGAGAAATTGCATTAATATTGGAGCTCACCAATTCTGTGAATTCGCAATAAATCTTTTTCCATACCAACACACCATTATCATCGTAGGTATCGCGGATAATGGTATTTTCCTGATTGAGGATATTACCCGGGTAAATACTGCGTAATCCGACTGCAAATGCCTGGTTGGCTTTGTAGTTCAATTCGAGGTAGACAGGAATTCCTCCTTTGGGCAAATCAAAATTTTCGGAAGTTGCCACCTGAACAAAATTCTGTGTAGCAGAGAGCGTTAGCAATCCACAACCTGCACCTTCAAAAACTTCACCTGGATCTGTGATTCGGTTAATCGTGGTATCACTTATTGCGTCCTGAAAGAATGGCACAAACGGATCGGTAAAATCCTCGTACCAGATGGTAATTTGATTGGAAGGGTAATAACTTACAACGGGCTCAAATACACCTTTTAATGTATCCACCATTCCACGACGAAGTGTAAAGGAATTGGTGACAAAAGGCTGGTAAAAAATATAACGGCGGCGGCGGGTACTGATGCCATCTGCTTTTATCCCGCCGTACACCGAAATTTTGCGGTTTCCCTCCGCAAGAACGGGTACACGGGCAGGTAAAGGGAAGCAACCAACGGGATTATCATCCACATATACCCAGGCATCAATGATGTCATCAGACGTTGAACCCTGTGCAGAGGTAGTGGTAAGCCGGATATCCGGAATATAAATGTAGGACGGAATTTCCCCCTGATCTTTTTGGCAAGAAACAAACCCTGTGATAATGAGGGCAATAATTACATAAAGACGACGTTCCATCGGAGAGAGTACTAAAGGAACGCAAAGTTATTTTTTTTATTGTCTCAGGAAATCCCGGAAGTAACTTCCATTTTGCCAATGATCTTATAAGCAACATCCAGGGCATTCAACCCATCCTGTAAAGTTACAGGTGGATTATTACCGGAAAGAATGGCCTGTGCAAAAGCCTGTAGCTCATCCCTTATTGCATTGGTTTCCTTTACGTCGGGTTTTTCAAAAAAGATTTCGCGCTTTCCTTTATTGTTACCCAGATCAATCATAAACGCAAAAGGATCCGGTTCACCTTCAATTTGTTTCATGCGCACAACCTCTGTCTTCTTTTCCAGAAAATCGACACTGATGTAAGCATCTCTCTGGAAAAACCGGGTTTTACGCATGTTCTTCAATGAAATTCGGGAAGCTGTTAGATTAGCTACGCAGCCATTATCGAACTCGATGCGGGCATTTGAAATATCCGGTGAATCCGAAACAATGGCAACACCTGAAGCGCTGATTCGTTTAATGTTGGATTTTACTACGCTTAATATGATATCGATGTCATGAATCATCAGATCAAGCACAACAGAAACGTCGGTTCCACGCGGATTCCAAACTGCCAGGCGGTGACACTCGATAAACATAGGTTGGTGAAAAAAGGGAACTGATGCCGAAAATGCAGGATTGAATCGTTCTACATGTCCCACTTGTCCTATCACATTCGCTTCCTTGGCAAGATTGATCAGACTCTTGGCTTCGTCGACTGTTGTTGTGATTGGTTTTTCAATGAAAATATGCTTGAATTTACGCAGGCAACGTTGAGCGGTATCGTGGTGACTGGTTGTTGGTGTAACAATATCGAGTGCATCGCAGGCATCAATGAGTGATTCGATATCGGTGAATCGTTTTGCGCCATATTTCTCGGTTGCATCGGCAGCATTGGCATCATCGGGATCGTAAAATCCCACCAGCTCCAGTTCGGGCACTTCCTTTATACAGCGAATATGAATCTTACCCAAATGTCCTGCGCCCAGCACTCCGATTCTTACCATAATAATTAGTGTTGAAAATGTTCGTGATAAAATTACTTCATGAGCGAGGGCATGGTGCAGCAGAACAGAGTAATTTTCAACAGTGAAATGTCGCTAAGTGATGCACGAGATACCTGACACCTTTAAACAGAAAGGCCTTCGTAGGCAAATGATCGAACGACTTAGGTCGCGGGGATTTTTTTCGGATTCCTTATTGGATGCTTTCGAAAAGGTACCACGTCATGCCTTTTTGGGGGATAATGCCTTTGACGAACATGCCTATGAAGAGAAAGCCTTTCATATAGGTGCAGGACAAACCATTTCGAATCCTTATACAGTAGCCTTTCAGACACATGTATTGGATGTGGTAAAGGGCGAGAAGATATTGGAGATTGGCACGGGTTGCGGTTACCAGACTGCCATTTTATGCCAATTAGGCGCCAAAGTTTTCTCGATTGAGAGGCAGCGCGAACTTTTTGAAAAGGCCAGGATCACATTAAATCAAATGAATTTTAGTCCCCGCCTCTTTTTTGGGGATGGGTTTAAAGGTCAGCCTGCCTTTGCTCCTTATGATAAGATAATTGTCACATGTGGGGCACCCTTTATTCCTCAAGACCTTGTGAATCAACTCAAACCAGGCGGAATTATGATCATTCCGGTAGGAGAAAACGAACAGGAAATGACATGGATCATGAAAAATCCTGACGGTAGTCTTGAAATCAAGGAGTTGGGAAAATTTAAATTTGTACCCATGTTGGAAGAAAAACAGCGGTCAAATGATAAATTATTTTTCAGAAAACCGTAACCTTGCATTCCAAACAGCCGTAAAAAGCGGGTGTTTTCAACAAAAAATAGTTAACAACAGTATGATTGTTAATAACTTGGCACAGCGAAAGAATGACATGAGCGGGAGAATTGCCAATTTTGGTACAATATCTGTTACACAACGCGCAAACTCTTAAAACCAAATACAATGAAAAAGAACATCTTTATTCTTGGTCTTGCTCTCGCGACTACAACTGCGTTTGCTCAGGATTTGACTTCAAAGAAGGGTGAAAACTACCTTCCAGAAGCTGGTGACATTGCCATTTCTTTTGACGCTGCTCCATTCCTGAATTACGTTGGTGGATTCTTCAGCAACGCTGGTGGAACTGCACCCACAGGTAACTACGTAGGTAACCTTCCTTGGCACATCCGTGGTAAGTATTTTGCTTCTGAAACTATGGCATTCCGTGGTGGTCTTCGCCTGAACTTCGGTGGTGACACTTACACTGCAATGGTTGGTCAGTCTGGTGCTGCCGCTCCTTCTTTCCCTGCAGCTCCTGCAATGGTTGAAGACGTTTACAAAGCTGGTGGATCTAACATCGTTCTTTCCGGTGGTGTTGAAATGCGTCGTGGTAAGACTCGTCTTCAGGGTTACTACGGTGGTGAACTTTTCATCGTTTCTGGAGGTACTAAGGACACTTACACTTATGGTAACGCAATGAGCACAACTGCTGCGTATCCTACAACTAACTTTGCGTTTGTTGGTGGTAACAACCTGGTGAACGATCCTTTCTATGGTCTTCCTGGTCGCGTAACTGAATCTAAGACATCTTCTTTCGGATTCGGTCTTCGTGGTTTCATCGGTGCTGAATACTTCATCTTCCCAAAGATCTCTTTAGGTCTTGAGTACGGTTGGGGTCTTATGATGGGTAGCGGTAAATCTACTCGCTCTATCGAAACTCAGAACGGTACTGCTGTAGGTGTAGTTGTTGACGAAACTGCTACTAAGTCTAAGTCTTTCGGATTTGACTCTGATATCAACTACGGTACTAACGGTCAGTTGAACATCATTTTCCACTTCTAATCAACGATTAGATTGGTATAAAAGACCCGCCCAAAAGGCGGGTCTTTTTTTTTGCATTCATTTATTCCCCATTTTCATTCACCCCAGGATGGAAATATCTCCTTACGGTGGTAAGTCCTGATACAGGATGCTATCTTTGCACTATGTCTGTCCCTTTTTACAACCCCGCTTACCGGGTAGGAATTTTAGGCGGTGGCCAATTGGGTCGCATGCTTATTCAGGAAGCGGTTAATCTAAACATTAGCATTTCCATTCTGGATCCTGATCCCTCTGCACCCTGTAAGAATCTGGTCGGTGAATTTGTATGCGGATCATTGAATGATTACGATACGGTAATGCGATTTGGTGCCGACAAAGATTTGCTGACCATAGAAATTGAGCACGTCAATGTGGATGCGTTGGAGCATCTCGAAAAACAGGGTAAAAAAGTATATCCCCAGCCGCATGTTCTCCGAATGATTCAGGACAAGGGTGAACAGAAAAAATTCTATCAGCAAAACAACATTCCCACGGCCCCATTTTATCTGGTAGAGAACCGTGCAGGAATTGCCTTGCATGGGGCCGAATTTCCATTTTTTCAGAAACTGCGCAAAGGTGGTTATGATGGAAAAGGTGTAACCCGACTGGATGATGTGAATGAACTCTCCAAAGCATTCGATGAGCCCAGTGTTCTTGAAAAACTGGTTCCATTCAAAAAAGAGATTTCGGTTATTGTTTCACGGAACGAAAATGGAGAAATCGCACATTTTCCGGTTGTGGAGTGTGAATTTAACCCGATTGCCAATCTGGTAGAATTCCTTTTTTCTCCTTCAGATATTTCTTCAAAAACTGAACACGATGCGATTCGCATTGCTCGTGAAATTGCAGAATGTTCTGGCATTGTTGGTTTACTTGCCGTGGAAATGTTTGTATTGGATGATGATACCGTTCTTGTAAATGAAATAGCACCTCGTCCGCATAATAGTGGTCACCACACCATCGAAGCCAATATCAGTTCGCAGTACGAACAACATTTACGTGCCATCCTTAATCTTCCACCCGGATCAACGGATATAGTTCGTCCTGCCATAATGGTCAATCTTCTGGGTGAAGATGGGTACACCGGAGATGCAGTTTACAAAGGCCTGGAAGACATTCTTCGCATTCCGGGAGTGTTTGTGCATCTGTACGGTAAAAAGACCACCAAACCCTTCCGCAAAATGGGACATGTAACCATACTTGCTGATAACATAAGCGCTGCCCGATCGCTGGCGCGTAAAGTTCAATCCACCTTAAAAATAATAGCCTGAATTATGAGTGTACATGTAGGAATCATCATGGGAAGTCAGAGTGATCTTCCGGTAATGCAGGAAGCCGCTGAAATGCTGAAAGAATTCGGAATTCAGTTCGAGATGACTATCGTATCGGCACATCGCACACCTGAGCGTATGTTTGATTACGCCAAAACTGCAGCGCAGCGTGGATTAAAAGTAATTATTGCCGGAGCAGGTGGTGCAGCGCATTTACCGGGGATGACAGCCTCATTAACAGCATTGCCTGTAATTGGTGTCCCAATTAAATCCTCCAATTCTATCGACGGCTGGGATTCGGTGCTTTCCATTCTGCAAATGCCGGGCGGGGTTCCCGTTGCAACTGTTGCCTTGAATGGCGCAAAAAATGCAGGAATTCTTGCAGCGCAAATTGTTGGTTCGGGTGATGCTGCTGTGTTGAAAAAAATTGAGGCTTATAAAGAAGGACTGAAAAGCAAAGTACTTGAAATGGCAAAAAAACTGGAGGGATAGAATTTAATTTCCAATTATCCGATTTCCAATTATCCGATTACTGATTCATTCTACTTTTTATATTCTGATTCCGATCATGGTTACGTCATCGATCTGTTCGAGGTCGCCTTTCCATTGAAAAAACTCCTGGTTTAATTTTTCGCCGAGTTCGTTCATGGATAAATGCAGATTTGCTGAAATTGATTTTTGTACATTCTTGTACTTCATTTTTTTTCCACCAGGACCACCAAACTGATCTGCAAATCCGTCGGTAAATAAAACAATTATATCGTTTTTTCTGATTTCAATCTGATGCGATAAAAACGATTTTCTTCCCTGAAATTTCCCAATGGGTTGTTTATCCGGTTTTACTTCTATGATCTCATTCTCCCGGAAAATCCAGATTCCGTTATTGGCACCTGCCCATTTTAAAATTGAATCTCCCTTACGCCACGAGCACAATGAAATATCCATTCCATCCCACACATCGCCTTGATTTTTAGAAAAGGTAGCTTCAACTAATCGGGCCGTTTCATCCAGTACAATTCCCGGATCGGTTTCTCCAAGTTCCTTTACAACACGATTGAGCGCATTCGCACATACAACAGAAACCATTGCACCAGGCACACCATGTCCGGTACAATCTGCTGCTGCAAACAGAACCTCCTCTTCTTTGGTCTCCAAAAAATAGAAATCACCTGCCACGATGTCTTTAGGCAAATACAATACAAACGCATCACCCAACAGTCGGGAAAAATCATTTACAGGAGGAAGAATTGCTTGCTGCAATCGCTTTGCATAGTTTATGGAATCAAGAATCTCACGATTCTTTTCATCAACCAGCAGTTTTTGTCGTTCTATTTCCTTCTTCTGTTGCTGCGAAACTTTAAAACGGTTGTAAAACATCCAGGCAGAAAGTGCAATGATCACAAGAAGGACAACAACGCCTGACAATATTAAGCGCTGTCGTTTACTTTCTTCCGCGTGTAGGAGCTGCTGGGCTTCCTGCTCTTTTTTAAATTCCGTTTCCCGTTTTCCAAAATTCATCAGCATTTCCTGTCGGAGCGCATTATCGCGATTTTTCTGATTCTGCAATGAATCGCGCATGGTAATATGCATTTTGTAAAAAGGAAATGCCTTTGCAGGATCCCCTTTCTTTTCATAAATCATATACATGATCTTCGAGGTGCGCGACATAATTTCGGGATAACCCAATTCAACCGCCTTCTTATAGGCCTTTTCGCCCAATTCAATTGCCTTTGAAAATTCTCCTCTGTCGCGGTACACTTCTGCAATGTTATCGTAGGCATAAACAATACCGGCAGCATCCCCCAACTCCTCTCGTAATTGCAATCCCTTCTCAAAATACTCAATGGCTCTGTCGTGATCGCCCAAATCAAGATAGACTGTTCCCATGTTGGCCAGTGAATACGACATGCTTCGCTTATCCCCGTTTTGTTCAGCATAGGAATACGATCGGGCTGCATGTTCTATAGCCTGCTGAAAGGCTTTCATTTTGCAATAGAGGTACGACAAATTATTGTGCACATAGGATAATCCAAGGGGATCATTGATTTCTTCCAACAAGGCAAGGCAGGCAAGGTAAGACTCCAGCGCACGTTCATCTTCTCCCATCTCTTCCTGTACGCTGGCAATATTCAGATAGCAGTAAGCAGAATTCTTCAACTCACCGGCCGACTCCAGCAAATAGAGGCTTCGGTATAAATAATTAAGTGTTGTACCCAATTCGCCCAGCTGATAATAGACCAATCCGATATTGTTTACACACTCTGCAACTCCCACGCGCGATTGCAGGTATTCGAATAAAAAAAGCGCCTTCTCGTATTCGAGTTTTGCATCATGAATTTGTCCGGCGTTCTTATAATTTAAACCCAGACGAAGATAAACACGTGCTAATTCTTCCATTTCATGCGGCTCGAGAAAAGCAACAAGTGAACGATGATGATAATTGATTGAGCGCTTATATGCAGCAACTGCAGAATCTGAGGAGGTATCCTCCCACTTTTTTCCCAATAGAAATTCATGCCGGGCTTTAAGTGAATCCGTTAATGATTTCACATTTACAGCCCGCATCGAATCAAGTTCAGTTTGTGGAACGCAAAATGCGCGATTACCTGAAATAATCACAAACACAAATAAAAGACAATAGTCCAGCTTCCTCATACCAGGCGAATTCCGATCATACTCACATCATCAATTTGTTCAATTTCGCCCTTCCATTCCCTATAGGCAGCAACCAGTTCATCTTTCAATTGCGGCATGCTGAGGGATTTTCGTTGACTGATAAACTCCTGCAAAGTACGGTATTTAAATTTTTTACCGCGTGGTCCGCCAAACTGATCAGCGTAACCATCTGAAAAAAGAAAAACAGCATCACCCTTTTTCAATGAAAGTGTATGTGTAACAAACGGATGCGCTTCGTATGAAAATCCGATAGGTTGTTTATCTGCGGCAATTTCATTCATTGTATCGTTCTCTAAATACCAAAGCGGATTATTTGCACCTGCCCATTGCAGTGTAAACTCATTCTCCTTGCGTTCTATGGTGCATAGGGAAATATCCATCCCATCCTTTACCTCCTGATCGCTACGCCTGAAGGTATCCATTACCAATGCTCGTGTCCGATCGAGAATTTTTCCGGGATCTGTTTCACCGAATTCTTTTACCACCCGATTTAATGCATTGGAACAAACAACACTTACCATAGCACCAGGTACTCCATGTCCGGTACAATCGGCAACTGCAATAATAATTTTGTTCTTTTCCTGCTCCAGAAAATAAAAATCGCCTGCTACAATATCCTTGGGAAAATAGATCACGAAATTTTCAGGCAATAGGGAAGAAATATACTCAGCCGGAGGAAGAATAGCCTCCTGCAAGCGTCGCGCATAGGTGATGGAATCGAGAATTTCCTTGTTCTTTTCCTGCAAAAGTTCTTTTTGTTCTTCTGCCTGGATCTTCTGCTGTTCGATGATACGGCGTTGTTTTCTTGTCTGCTGCAATGATCTAAATATAAAAAACACCGAGACAAGACTAAGGATGAGTCCGATGATAACAGAGAATATGATGATTCGCTGGCGACGGTTTTCGCCTTCTGCTTTTTCTGCTTCTGCTGTTAATTGTGCTTCTCGTGCTTTGGCTTCATTGGACTCCAGCACTTTTTGTTTGTTCAGCAACTCAAGCTGATTTTGTTTGGCTTTTATTTTCTCCTGATTAGCAGCTAGCTCAATCTCTTTGCGTGCCCTTTCGGAATTGAGCAGCGAAATTTGTTGTTGCTGCCGGATAGCCTCGATCTGCTGAATTTTTTGTTCGCGGGATAACAACATAATCTCACGTTGCTTTTTATCCAGATCATACTTCGATTGCATTTCTGTTGCATTCTTGCTCAATGATGCTTTAAAAACTTTTTCGCTCAGAATATTCGACTCAATCAAATGCCAATATACCGAATCGGAATTCCCTGATAAATACTCTGCTTTGGCAAGAGAACGGAGTACTTCCATGTGTATATCATCAAAATTACTGTTACGCACAAGCGCATACGCTTCCTGCAATGCCGCCATTGCCTGGGGAATGGAATCAATTTCAGTGTAGAGAATTCCGAGATTCATTAATGATTGAATCAACCTGTATTTCTCTCCTCCCTCACGACGAAGGGCAACTGTCCATTTGTACGAATCAATCGCCTTTTTCCATTTTCCCTGTCGTTTGTAAACCACTCCCAGGTTGGTCTCGATAGGAATAATCAGACTTTTATCGCTACCGTTTTGAATTGCGAGATCACGCGCCTTCTCCATGTAATAGGCAGCAGAATCATTCTGAAAAGTATAGAGATACACACCTCCGATATTTTGCAGGCAACGAATCTCACCTTTTTTGTCACCCAATTTAATTTTCAGTTCCAGTGCCATATAATAATAGCGAATGGACTCATCATAACTCCTCATTGCATTGAGCGTATTCCCAATGGAGATCATCATGGTTGACCGGCGTTTATCATCTTTCAGCGAATCGGCTAATGCGAGTGCTTTGTAATGATAGCGAAGCGAGCTCTCATAATCGCCTTTGATATTGTAGGCATTGCCTAAATACGAATACCCTGCAGCGCGATTGACCTGCGAAACCTGCGAGTTCTGATCGAAGTATTTGGGATCAGTATGAATTGCGAAAGATTGCTGAACATACTCGATGGTTTTGTCCGGATCGATATAAAGATATTCCCAACCCAACTCATCAAGAATATAAACCCTGGTTATGGGATCAGTTGTTTTGTTCAACTGTTTTTGCAGCGAATCGATCTTTGCGTTTTGCGCATAAGCTGTTCCTGCCGGAAGTGCGAACACATACAACAGGCGCAGTGAAAACAGGAAAACCCGATTCATCCGGAGAACACACATAGGCAAGTATTCCTGTGAATATACAAAGGAGCAAGCATAAATCCGATAAGCAAAATAAAAAAGGCCCTCATTAAGAGAGCCTTTCAATTACATATTGCGTCGGTACTGACCACCTACCTCAAATAAGGCATGGGTGATCTGACCCAGCGAGCAGTATTTGGTAGCTTCCATTAGTCCTTCGAACAAATTACGGTTCAGAATAGCAGCCTGTTGCAATTCGGAAAGATGTTCCTTGCTTTCTGTCTCGTACTTCTTATGCAGGAAACGAATGGTATCGATTTGTTGTTGCTTTTCTTCTTCAGTAGCGCGGATGACCTCTGCCGGAATAATGGTGGGTGAGCCTTTGGAAGACAAGAAGGTATTCACACCAATGATCGGGAATTCGCCGGTGTGTTTGAGTGTTTCGTAGTACAGCGATTCTTCCTGTATTTTACTCCGTTGGTACATGGTTTCCATAGCGCCCAATACTCCACCACGTTCGGTGATACGATCGAATTCGGTGAGCACTGCTTCTTCCACAAGATCGGTCATCTCCTCAATGATAAATGCCCCCTGAATCGGATTCTCATTTTTCGCAAGTCCCAACTCCCGGTTAATGATGAGCTGAATAGCCATAGCGCGACGAACAGATTCTTCTGTAGGCGTTGTTATAGCCTCATCATACGCATTGGTATGAAGTGAATTGCAATTGTCGTAAATCGCATACAATGCCTGAAGCGTTGTACGAATATCATTGAAGTCAATCTCCTGCGCATGCAACGAACGACCGGATGTCTGGATATGGTATTTCAACATCTGCGAACGTGCATCAGCGCCGTATTTATCTTTCATTGCTTTCGCCCATATGCGACGAGCAACACGTCCGATCACTGCGTATTCCGGATCAATACCGTTGGAGAAAAAGAAGGAGAGGTTCGGACCAAATTCGTTGATGTCCATTCCCCTGCTCAGGTAATACTCCACATAGGTAAATCCGTTTGCCAGCGTAAATGCAAGTTGTGTGATTGGATTTGCTCCCGCTTCTGCAATATGATAGCCTGAAATAGAGACCGAATAAAAATTTCTTACTTTTTTCTGTATGAAATACTCCTGCACATCACCCATTAAACGAAGAGCGAATTCAGTAGAGAAGATACAAGTATTCTGCGCCTGATCTTCCTTCAGGATATCGGCCTGTACAGTACCGCGCACCTGCATGAGCGTTTCCGTTTTGATTTTTGCATACACATCTGCAGGAAGAACCATATCTCCGGTAACACCAAGTAACATCAATCCCAATCCGTCATTCCCCTCTGGAAGTGGCGCATTGTATTTGGGACGTGGAACACCGCGTTGCTGGTAAATGCTGTCGATTTTTTTGCTGATCTCAGCTTCGAGTCCGTTTGCCTTAATGTATTTTTCGCATTGCTGATCGATTGCAGCATTCATAAAAAACCCAAGCAGCATCGGAGCAGGACCGTTGATGGTCATGGAAACGGAAGTCTTGGGATCGGATAAATCGAAACCGGAATACAATTTTTTAGCGTCATCCAGACAACAAATGGAAACACCGGAGTTTCCAATTTTTCCATAGATATCGGGACGAAGGTCAGGATCGTTTCCGTAGAGCGTAACTGAATCGAATGCCGTAGACAAGCGTTTTGCCGGCATTCCCAGCGAAACGTAATGGAAGCGCTTGTTCGTACGTTCCGGACAACCTTCTCCGGCGAACATTCGTGTTGGATCTTCCCCTTCGCGTTTGAAAGGATAAATTCCGGCCGTATAGGGGAATTCACCCGGAACATTTTCGCGGAGCACCCAACGCAATACATCACCCCATGATTTGTAACGTGGCGTTGCTACTTTGGGAACCTGCGTGTGTGAAAGTGATTCGGTATGCGTTTTTATTTTGATCTGCTTGTCGCGCACCTGGAAAACATAAAACTCATCCTTGTATCGCTTCACCTTATCCGGCCATTGCTGAATAAGTTCCCAATTGTGCGGATCAAGATCGAGTTTAATTTTATCGAACTGCGCACGTAATGTTTTTACGATATCTGCATCTTTCTTTTCATCAAAAGTTTTAATGGCAGTATCAATTCCGTACAGACGATCTGCAATTTCCACCTGTTTGATTACCCAATTGTCGTATTTGCGATTATTCTCAGAGATCTCAGAAAGGTAACGGGTACGAGCAGGTGGAATCACAAAAATCTTCTCACTCATTTCCCGGGTGATTTCAAATCCGGATTTTAAGGGAGCATTTGTTTTCTCCACTACCTTGTCCATAATCGCCTTGTACAAACGATTGGTTCCGGGATCATTGAACTGAGAAGCGATGGTACCATATACCGGCAAGGTTTCATCATCCGCATCCCATAACTGGTGATTACGTTTGTATTGCTTCTTTACATCGCGAATGGCATCGAGTGCACCGCGCTTATCGAATTTGTTGATTGCAACTACATCCGCAAAATCAAGCATATCGATTTTTTCCAACTGTGTTGCCGCACCAAACTCGGGTGTCATGATGTAAAGCGATACATCCGAGTGATCAAGAATTTCGGTATCGCTCTGACCAATACCCGAAGTTTCCAGAACGATCAAATCGTAGTTAGCAGCTTTCAGAATATTTACTGCATCACCAACGTACCTACTAAGAGCCAGATTGCTTTGTCGTGTTGCCAGCGATCGCATATACACGCGTGGATTGCGAATTGAATTCATCCGTATACGATCTCCCAGCAATGCTCCCCCGGTTTTACGTTTGGAAGGATCGACTGAAACTATACCGATATGTTTATCCGGAAAATCAAGAAGGAAACGACGAACAATCTCATCAACCATACTCGATTTACCAGCTCCTCCTGTTCCTGTAATACCTAATACCGGCGATTTTGATTTTTTAGCCTGCTCAGCGATTGCATCAAGAACAGCACGTGACTGATCAGGAAAATTTTCTGCAGCGGATATTAATCGCGCTACACTGTTTTTATTAGCAGGTGAAAGTTGTTTGACTTCTCCGTTCAGATGATCTCCAATTGCATAATCACTTTTCTGCATGAGATCATTGATCATTCCCTGCAATCCCATCGAGCGTCCATCGTCGGGATGATAAATACGTGTGATTCCGTAATGCTGCAATTCTTCAATCTCCGAGGGAAGGATGGTTCCTCCTCCTCCACCAAATATGCGGATATGGCCTGCTCCTTTTTCCTTAAGCAGATCGTGCATGTATTTGAAATATTCGGTATGACCTCCCTGATAACTGGTCATTGCAATTGCATGGGCATCTTCTTCAATGGCGCAATTCACAACTTCTTCAACAGAACGGTCGTGACCAAGATGAATAACCTCAGCGCCGGTACTTTGTATGATACGACGCATAATATTGATAGCAGCATCATGTCCGTCGAAAAGCGATGCGGCGGTTACGATGCGGACTTTATTCTTTGGCTGATAGGGTTTTGCTTCTTGCATGAGGTATCGGTTTCACAGGCACAAATATAACAAAAGAGGAGGCTGAAGATTCGCCTTTGATTGCCGATTGCACTACTATAAATCAACATATTACATACCAAGCCCGGGATATTTTCTTTACAATTGCCCCGCAATAGCACTACGCTACAACAGGAATGAAACAATCCAAACAACAATAATATAACTCAACATCCTCTAATTATTGCAGAGGAAAAGACATGTATAATATGGTTTTATCCAACAATCGTGCGAAAGCAGCAGTCGATTATCTCATTTCGCAGGGTATTGACCCATCACGCTTGAAATGGAAAGGCTACGGAGAAAGCAAACCACGCAACAAATGTGTAAATGGTGTTGTTTGCTCCGAGGAAGAACACCAATGGAACAGAAGAACCGAATTTAAGGTCACCAAAATTTTACCTGAAAAATAAATGCAAGCCCCGGAGCAGAAAAGTTTCGGGGCTTAGTATTTCAGATCGACAAGCACAAGCTTCTCCTTGTTGAGAAATAACATCAGGTAATCGCGGGAAGAGCCATCATCGAAATAAAACCGGATAGTCCCGTTACTGTCGTTGGCTTCAAAAGTTCCCGGCTCGTTAATGTTGCATGCACCGTTTGTCCAATTGAGGATTCGAAATTCATTTGGACTATAGGTGAGCAATTGCGTATACGTTTGCTGAAAACACTGTGTGCCTTTTACTTTTGCATCGTACCGAAAAAAACGAAGTGTGTCTTTGTCCTGATGCGAACCGCACATTCTCCAGTCGGCCCCTTTGATCAGGTAATCTGCAATCAATTGAGCGCGCAGTTCACCAGGCTTGAATAAAAACAGTAGCAATGAAACAATCAGCAGTCGTTTGATCATTACAATTTTTTCTTAACTGATTTCCATAACTGACGGTACAAATAACTGATTTCCGTTTCAGGATGAGCATCCAGGTAAGGACGACGGTAAACACCCATCCGTTCAATTTCAGAAACGAAAGGAATAGCCACATCAATTGCTTCCTGATGCACCGACATAAATTCCACAATTGTTTCGTTGTGTAAATTTTTGCGTCGCTCGTACATTGAGAAAAAGGGATGGATCTTTTTGGTGTCTATTTTATTCACCTTGCAATAATCGATCAGCTGTTCATAAGTACGCACAGAAAGTGTTGAGGGAACTACCGGTACCAAAATATAATCGGCGTTAAGAAGAATATTTTCCGAAAAGAGAGTGATGCTTGGCGGGCAGTCGATAATGGCGACATCGAATTTGCGGGAAAGTGGTTTAAACAAGGATTTCATCCATGATCTTCCACCTTTCAGTTCGCTTAGAAACACATCCATTTTCCGATAGCGTTCATCAGCAGGCAAGAGCCATAGATTGGGATAGATCGTCTGAAGAATTGCTTCTTCCGGACTTTTTTCACCGGCGATGATTTTTTTTGCGTTTTCAATTCCCTCTTCGTGATGCATGTAATACGAAGCGGCCCCCTGCGGATCGAGATCGACAAGTAGTGTTTTGTTTTTGGCCTCAGACGCAGCATACGCTAAATTTACGGCCGTGGCAGTTTTGCCTACACCGCCCTTAATGTTAAATACGGCTATCGTTTTCATACAGGTTTTGGAATGGATAGTCTTCAAATATAATGAAAATCAGCACTTTTCCAAATCGCACACCACTAGCCTAACAAACCTAAATGACTGAATCACATAAAGATACAGCAAACAACCCGAAAATAAGCACTGATACTTTTGAGCTTCATTACCTGCGTTTGGGCTACACAATCAAGGGCGATAGTATTTTTTGGAAGGAAGGAACAGGTTGTTTGATTAAGGATTTTAAGAAAGGGGAGAATCCCGGCGCTGTGGTCAGGAAAGGCGGGAATGGGATGATTTTGATCGAGGGTAATCAAAACGGGATACACAAGGCTAAAACCAATTCAGGTTTATGGTTAATGTTTTTTGCTTGTGTGTTTTTGGGAATTCTATTTCTGATTGTCAGAAAAAAGGCACTTAAAACTCGTAGGAAAAAACGTTGGAGATAAAGTAGGTTGTTTCCGGAGCACCCCGTGGAGGACGCGAATCGTGTTGCAGATTGTACACAAGCCGAAAGCGCAATTTTTGTGTGATATTAAATCGCAAGGAAACTTCAGTCGACACCCTGTAATCATCGGGTGAGATAAAATCGGGCTGGTAATACGTTATGGAATTGATGCCTGTAACCTTATTGAATTGAAAATCGAAGGAGAAAAACGTACTGTATCGAATCTGACGGTTAACCAATTCTGTTGCTTCTTCTTCGTACTCGCCCATTACAAAAGCCCCCAAACTAACAGAGGCCGAATCCCGATCAAGCACCACCGCACGGGCGCCTCCGCCCAGGAGTGAACGAAAACGGATTAACTGGATCTGATTGTATTGTAACTGCTCAAAGCCCTCCAGAAAAATGCGTTTGAACTGTTTGGAATTGTAAGAATAACGCGCATGCTGAAATCCGTAATTGACATAGTTTTGCCGACCTGCATTCACGTAAAGAAAATCGGTTAAAAAAGAAACCAAATGCTGATCCTTTTTCCAATATATCCGGTTGCGATTACCGATCTGATATATCATTCGGGTGTTCTTGGTGACGTTAAAGGAAAGATCAAGATGTCCGCTCCAACCGTTTTTGGGATTGCGGAGACGTTGATTTTCAATATTGACAATCTGCGCTTCCAATTCGGGAAGAAACACAAACACACACAATAAAGAAAAAATAATCCGGCGCATGGGTGGGCAAAATTACTGTTTAGCCCCATACAAAAAACAAATCCCGAAAATTGTTTATTGCTCCATACGCACGTTTCCTGCTTTCGTTCGCAACTTCACCTTAACGGGTGAATCGGTCTGCTTTCCGAAACTACCGGATATGATCCTTCGCTTTTCGATCTGACTATCGTTATTGATTTTCTTGCTCACAGAATTGATCACCAGACTACGAACATTATCCAGATCCAGATCGAAACCAAAGGAAGCTGCCGGATCAAAAATGAGTTCAATATCACTCGAACCCGACTGCAGATTGATGTGATCGTAATCGCGTGAAATCTTACGAACCACAATATCTCCAAAACGAATATCAAAATCGATAGCATAAAGCAATTCGCGGATACGAAAAGATGTCAGCGAAGAATTCCCGCTTAGACTGTGCAGCTTTTCGACATCGAATTTATCGTTCGAAGATTTCACATGGAGTTGTCCTGCATTACCGATCCGGATTTCTGAACCCGATGATTGTATACGAAGTTCAGTTGCGGCAAGCAAATTCATGGAGCCGAATGAAAGCTGAATTTCGCCAACCGTAATTTCCTCAGTCTCGATGCGTCCGTATTTCACATTGAGTAAACGTGCTTCCGAAACCAATCCCGCACGAAAATCGCCATGATGAACTTTAGCTATCAATTTACCGGTAATGGTTTCCATTTCAACATCCCCAAAACGATTTTCGATTAAAACAGATGTCGACTTGGGCAAATACACAACATGATCGATACGTATGCGATGATTTTTTTTCAGATTGAGCATCATTTCCATCGAATTGCGTTTAACGGCATTTAATTGTTCGCCCCACACCAATTCTGAGCGCACAGAACCACCTGCAGCAATGAATTTAATTTCTGCAAGTCCTAGAAGCATTTCTGCATAATCTTCCTGATCGCTTTCGGCAATCACATTTACCTCAAAACGTACACTATCCTTATCCCAGTTACGGAATTTAATATCGCCATATTTCGAAACGACTTCAACCTGTGTTTGCGCCTTTAAGGGAAAAGACTTCTCAATACTTTTCGCTTTTGTAAACGGAAGTATCTTGTGTTCTGTGCCTGCAAATCCGCAAAGCGGCAGCATCAGGATACACAGCAACACCGTTTTATCTAAAATTTTATTCATATACCCTCAGTTAGTGTGTATGATCAGTTTTTATCGTCTTCAATTTCTTTCCAGGAATCGAGATACCGTTCCAGTAAATCCAGTTTCATTTTATAGGTCATGATCATCGCCTCAATAATTTCCGCCTCATTCACGTTCTCTTTCATTTCTTCACGGAGGTTTCCAAATTCGGTATCGAGTTCACGCAAAGAACGAAGCAACTCTTCGTCTTCCGGTAAATCCTTCACTTCACTCATTGCCGATTGAATACGACTTACATAAAATACTTCCATTTCGCGATACTCTGGTGAAAGCTGCGCAAGAACCAATCCGGAAGAAGACAAATTCTCCGAATCATGAACCACCTGCTTCGCCACAGATTCGCTTTTACGATCGAGCAATACCCAAAAAGAGATACTCACCACAAGTACAGCCACTGCAGCTACTTTAAGAACTGTGCTCAACTTAACCATAGCCGGTGCAGCTTCCGGAAGTTGCGCGCGAATATTCCCCCATACTCTTTCAGAAGGACGATCGTGTTCAAACGCATCACGGTTTTCGTCGAGAAACGATTTCCAGTTATCCTTTTCCATGTCCTTTGCTTGTTTGTTCAACAATTAATTCTGCCATTTTTTTCTTCGCACGGTTCAACTGCGACTTGGACGTCGATTCGGTTATCCCCAATTTCTCCGCAATATCACGGTGCGACCAATCTTCAAACATGTACAATGAAAAAACGATTCTAAACCCCTCAGGCAATTTTTTCATAGCTGTTTTTACATCCTCAATTGTACAATCGGGTAAATCGTGCTGACTCTCTTCCGGTTCTTCTGCCACATCCGATTTTAATTCACCAAAATGTACTTTTCGTTTTTTCGTTTCATTGATCGAACGATTCACCACAATTCGCTTTAACCATGATCCAAACGACGCTTCTCCCCGGAAAGTTTGAATGGAAGTGAATGCGTCAAGAAACGACTCCTGCAAAACATCTTCTGCTTCTTCTCTGTTTTGCAATATGCGGTAACTCACATTGTACATTGCCCCGCTGTACAATCGATACAACTCCTCCTGAGCTGAGCGATCGTTGCGCTTACAGTCTTGCACAAGCTTATCGTGTATGTGTGGTGTAGTTACCAAATCCTGAATTGCTTTTTATCTTGGCTTTGAATGTGCTAAATTACTAATTGCGACCACGTACCCCAGCTTTTGCCTTCAGCAAGTCCAAATTCGCTTATTTCCGCTTCCTCGCCAATGATAAAGCGTAAACCGAAGATAGGAGGTTTCTGCTTCATCAAAACCAACCCAACTTCAATCCGAAATTAGCGCTCCAGCCGGAAAGTTGGCCGCTTAATGATGAACCAAAATAGCCATCCGTTGCAAAACGGTAAGAAGCTCCGGCATGAAAACGCATCCATTTGAACAAATTCAATTCGAGATTTAATCCGGGTTCTGCAATAAAAAATGCATCACCGTTGTAATTGTCCCAATCAATATCTTCCCATTGCGGATCGTAAGGATCGTACCCCTGGCGAAAACCAACTCCCCCTCCACCAAGCAGTACAGGAATTGTAAGGTGTATCATCTTTCGTGTAAACAACACCGGCTCCAGCATCAGACCGCCATATCCCATATCAAAATACATGCGGTATCCATTGGCATCCAAACGATCACTTTTTACAGGTGAAACCAATCCGTATCCTGCAAATCCCACATTCAGTTTACGACCAAACACGAGCGAGATTTGTCCGCCTGTCATCCATGCTGCCTGCTCATTGAGTAACATTGGTTTATTCTGCCATGCAACAAAAAATCCGAGTGGACGGCCTTTCCCCAGTAAAGTTTCATCGTCGTTGGTAAATCGTTTACGTAAACTATCGGACGAATTGGCTTGTGCAATCTGCAAAGAAAGCGCAGCAACAATAAGAAGTAGTGTTTTCAATTTCATATGCATTTTCGTTTTACAATTAATTCATGTGGATCAAATCACCGGAACCGGTAATGTTAACATTCAATACCGAAGGATTTCCCCAATAGCGCACGTCGCCGCTGCCGCTAATGTTTACCTGCAAGGTATCCGAAACGCGTACACGGATATCACCAGAACCGGTACAATTGACAATTGCTTTAACTGCGTAAACCGGTTCTGCATTGATGTCTCCACTGCCTGTGGTGCTGAGTTCAAGCGATGGAATTTGGCCTTGTAGTGTGAGGTCCCCTGAACCGAAAAGCTGAATAAAAAGTTTTGGTGAACTAATCGTTAAATCCAAATCACCACTACCGAAATGTTTGATGATACCATTATTCATGATCAAAGGTGCTCCGGAAATTTTTCCTGATCCGCTAAAATAAAGATCATCAAAACCTGTTTGCGCGATATAAACTTTTGTCTTTCCGTTAAACCACTCCCGCCAACCAGTTTGTTCCACCCGAAGGCGACCATTGCTTACAGAAGTATGGATGTCGTCCTGTAATTTTTCCGGTGCTTCCACACGAACCACGATTCCGGTATCCAGCGTAAAAACAATATCCGGTTCACCATAAACAGAAAGTGCTGTAAACGGAGCCAGATTGCGGTCTTCGGTAATTACCGGACCAACATCATAACGCCAGGGCCGGCAGGAAAAAAGAAAAAGAGGAAGTGAAAGCAGGATAAGACGTTTCATTTTTTTGTGTTTACTTCAAGGACAAAGAAGTTGAAAAAGGTTGCACAGGATTTTCAAACATTTTTTAAAAACCGAATAAAATCAAGGCTTTTCACTAGGATGACACAAATAATGAACACCGGTAAGGAAAGCTGTTTATCGACAGTAATCCACATTTCCCTCTTCATTTCTTTTGGCTCCTTCTCTCTCTTCGGTTAGTAAAGCCTGTTAAATTGCACTAACAACGTTCTAAACCTTTACAGCATGATGATGGCCAAGCGCAAGAACCAGGTGAAGATTTTCGTCCTGGACACCTCCGTGATTCTTCACGACCACAATTCCATCAATAATTTTGATGATAATTTTGTAGCCATCCCGATTGTAGTCCTCGAAGAGCTCGACAATTTTAAGCGGGGACACGACTCCAAAAATTTCGAAGCAAGGGAATTCATCCGCATCATGGATAAACTATCCGGCAATCAGAGTCTGCAGGATTGGATTCCGCTTGAAGGAAACAATAAAGGAAAGTTCAAGATAGTGATGACGGGAAAACACGGCGGCACGGATGCGAATGTGGTGTATGGCGAACGAAAAGCCGATCACCGTATTCTGAATGCTGCCTTGAGTTTAATGGATGAAGAAAAAGACAAGCAAGTTGTTCTTGTTTCAAAAGACATCAATCTCCGTTTAAAAGCCAAAGCGCTGAATATTCTTGCCGAAGACTATGAAACAGGAAAGATCAGTGATCTGAGTAATTTCAATACCGGCAGAATTGCGATTGAAAATGTTGATCCCGATGAAATTCGTAAAATATTCACAGACGGCTTTACCGAAAACACCTCCATTCTGAATGGCGACAAGGTGAATAATCAATTCTACATTCTAAAAAGCGACAAGTCCTCTACTCTTGCTTATTACAATCCCTTTGTGGAGCGTGTAGAACGTGTGGAGAAACAATTCACATACGGTATCAAACCCCGTAATGCAGAGCAAACCTTTGCACTGCACGCCATCATGAACGATGATGTGAAACTAGTTACCATACAAGGTGTAGCAGGAACTGGAAAAACATTGCTTGCGCTTGCAGGAGCTATTGAGCAACGAAAAAAATACAATCAGATCATTCTTGCGCGTCCCATCGTACCACTCAGCAACCGCGATATCGGATACTTGCCCGGAGATGCCAATGAGAAGATCAACCCTTATATGGAACCGCTTTGGGACAATCTGAAATTTATTAAGAGTCAGTTCTCCGAAAATGAAAAGCGCTACAAGGCAATCGATGAAATGGTGCAGGAACAGAAAATTGTTGTTACACCACTCGCATTTATCCGCGGAAGAAGTTTCTCCAATATTTTCTTTATTATTGATGAAGCACAAAACCTGACTCCGCACGAAGTAAAAACCATCATTACCCGCGCCGGAGAAAACACCAAGATCATTTTTACAGGAGATATTTTCCAGATCGATACACCGTACCTCGACGAACAGTCGAACGGATTATCCTACATCATCGACCGACTGAAAGGAAGCAAGCTCTATGCACACGTCACCCTGGAAAAAGGAGAACGTTCTGAGTTGGCTAACCTTGCAAATGATCTGTTGTAAAACAACGGATTTCCTATTCCAAAAAATGTATTCAGTAACTCGGTGGATACATCAGTGCTGAGCGCTTTTGCCAATAAGCGATTTACGTGGTTCGTAGATGAGGCGCAAAAATGAGCTGAAACGCTGATTCTCCCTACTGATTGGAATACCGGTAACAATTCCCACCAGCAGGTTCTGAGAAACACTCACCCGCATTTGTGGACGAATCACCATGTCGAAATCGTTTTGGTAAACTTCCTTGTTGAATTCTATTCCCACAAAATTTCGTGTTCCGGGAATCATGTAGTGAATATTACTGTTGATCTGAAGCAACTGATCCGAATGACCTCCATGCAAAGGAGTAAAAAACAATGGTCCCGAATACAAAAGCGTATGAAAATTTTTACCCCAGCGTTTGGCGGCCACAAAAAATGGATTAAATACATTACCTGTAAACAAACGATCGCTTCGGTATCGGGAAAATTCTGTTAACTCAAGTTCATGAATATATCCAAGGGCAAGTGACGTTGCGCGTTTTTCATTGACAAAAAACGAATACTGTGCAGCAAGTTTTAAACTGTTCAGCTTATTTCCAGGAGCGTTCTGATTTCCATTTGTTGTGTAATGAAAGGAAAAGGGCAATTCAATTTCAAGTCCCAACCTATCAATAGGAGCAAATTCATATTCTATGAGAGTTGTATAAACATCAAACTGATTGTAATCTGTGAGTCCCATTCCTATATTCAACTCATGTTCTCCTTTACGAGCCCCTAAATCGCGGATCAGATCAATGAATAAAGGTTCTGCATGCAATACCTTATCGCTTCCCTTTTGTGCTTCAACTTCCTGAATAAACAAGCTGTCCAGGATCTCATTTTTGATCCGAATACTATCCGGTTCATTTTCCTGAGCGGAAGAAATAAGTGTCGCACATAAAAAAAGGAAAACCAAAACCGGCTCTTTCATTTGAGTTTTCATGCAACAAAACTAAGATTGTAAAAAAACTCAAGTCCTTCTTTTCACACTTTTTAACGAATGAAAAGAGATTTCAAAAAACAGCGACGATAATCGGTTGCTTATTGTGGTTTTTCGGTTTTTCCATCCGCATACTTTGCAAATCTACCTGCGCTTTTTTCGTGTACCATTTCGTATTTCGGCCACGGCCACCCACCGAATTGGGTTTTGCGGTACTCTGCAAAGGCCTGCTGAATTTCCGCTTCGGTATTCATTACAAACGGTCCATACTGAATGGTTGGTTCCGCGATGGGTTTTCCCTGCAAAAGCAGAAATGCTGCATCGGGACCAGTACTGGTAATGAGGATTTCGCTTTCGGAAAGTAAATCAACTGCATGACCAACGCCTATTTCGGAATCTGCAATTTTAGCCTGTTTTCCCTCGTAGAAATACAAACCACGATTCAATCCTTTTGCCGCTGCGGGGAGTTTAAAAGAAGCACCTGCGGGACAATGAATAATCCAGATGGCTACAGCGTTCACCGATTCTGCTGCCCAGGATTTCGGAGGAGGATTAAGTGCTCTCACGCCCCAAAGATCGCCTGCAATGATTTCTGCTTTTACTTTTGCTCCATTGGGAGAAACATATTCAGCATGAGGAAGTTTTTCTTTCCAGAACATGATGTAATGCGGATCGGCATGTTTGTGTTTGGCAGGGAGATTGAGCCAGATCTGAAACAATTCCATCGGGTTTTCCTTCTCCTCATGCACTAAGGGAAACATCTCAGCATGCTGTACACCTTTTCCTGCCGTCATCCATTGTACATCGCCATCACCATACCTTCCTGATGCACCCATAGAATCAGTGTGATCCACCAATCCTTTTCGCACAACGGTTATCGTTTCGAATCCTTTATGCGGATGACCCGGAAAACCGGGAATAGCATCGCCGTGATACATACTCCATCCATCCTTACCGGAAAAATCACTTCCCTTCTGGCGACCATTTAAAGAAACAGCAGGACCTTGTTGCGCATTCCCCTTTGGAAAACGATCGTTGTGATGTACACAAAAAATAAAAGGATCGAGCGTAGCCCATTGAAAGCCAAGCGGACGAATACGGAGGATTGGATTATTCATAACTGAGAAACAATTGTGGAAGGCTAAAGTTCGGGAAAAACCTAATATCAAGGGAAATTAATAATCTAATGTTCCGATCAATCAAACCAGAAAAAAACTTCACTTCACCACCAAATCATCTCCTAATCAAAAATTCCGACCGCCAGTTCAGCCCAAACCAAAAGGAATACACCCAGCACAATTCCAGATCCGATAATTCGGTAATTCCGCTTTTTAACACTACGGAATAAGACCTCAATCAGAATTCCTGTCGATAACAATAACAGTCCCATTAGCAGAAAGTCTGCAGCATCCCATTTCACCTCATCAGTAAACTGCATTGCAATTGCGGGTATTGCCAACAATACTGCTACAACAGAAAGAATAAGAAAAAGTCTTTTGCTTTTCATAGTAAATGATCTGGATAAATGAATAGTTCGTTTTCGATAATGTTCATAACGGAAGGCCATAAATAACTACCGATAGAACGTCTGCAACAAAAATAACAAATGAAAAAGCTGCTTGATTTTTAATAGGATATTTTAACATTTTGAGCCGGAAAAGGCAACTCTCTAAATAGCATACACTTCTTAATAAAAGGAAAACAGTCACGGAAACGAAAAGTCACCGGATACCTTAGCACCAAAGAAAACTCAACAATTGTTCTGAACCTGAATATCTTATTAAATAACTTCAGGCCATCAAATTCCTGTGAAATCATTCATTCAGCGAATTTATTCCCTGCTCCTTTAAACGTTCCAGAGCATCTTTCATTGCTTTCACCTGATCCTCAGGGTGCGACTGCCAATGTGCAAGCTCCCCCACAACTTTAAAAGGCGCTGTAGAACGATAAGACATTGTAGGATTTCCCGGAAACTTTTTATCTGTCAGATCCGGATCATCTTCAATTGCACCCATAGGCTCAACAAGGTAAATTCTTTCTCTTCCGGTTCCTTCTGCAAGTTCAGCACCCCAAATAGCCGCATCAAGTGTGGCCGTCAGAAAAATGTATTTCGCATTCTTTCGCTGACCAAAATTAGAATTGTATCCCGGAACAATCAGATCGCCCAACCGAAGATCAGCCTTGGTGCCATGAAAATACGTTTGCGCAAAAGGAATGGCTCCGGAAACTTTATTTTCTGTCATGACTCAGTTTTTACTTTTAAAAAAAATGTCAAATTGCTTACTTCATAAAAAACGTTGATTCAATAAGTTGATAATAGCAATAAATTTAACCCTATTCCTGAAAGCGATTAAACAATGAACTCCGGTTATCAATTCCATTATCAATTTCCAGTTTCAATTCATTCTCTTCCTTCTTCTTTAAGTACATCTCATTTAATTCCCTGAGGAAAGCATCCATTTCTTCGGAAATAAGGTGCAGCTTTTCTGAAAAAGCCTTAATCTCCGATTCATTCAATTTACTTTCTAGAACAAGTTTCGACATTCCTTTCATGGAAGCAACCGGTCTTCGAAGGACATGGCTGATATCAAAAATAATCTGTTCTATAGAGGTAATGTAATCAACTAGTGGCGTAATATCACTTGTTGCACCGTACCACAACACCCTTCCTTTTGTATCCACTTCAGGAATTGCCTGCATCCAACGCCACCTGATATGCCCATTGATAACAATCCGGTATTGAAAGTTGATTGGTAAGCGTGTTTTATGCGCATCAATCATTGCATCATTAAATTTTTCCTTATCCTCTTCAAACAAAACCTCCTGCAACCTTTCCGGATGTTCATTTAATTCTTCCAAACTATATTGATGATTAAACAAATCTGTGCCTCTGCTAACGAATAATAGATTAGCTTTACCTGACTCCTCAATTTCAAACATATAAGTATTTCCGGGAACCTGGCTAGTTATCTTTTTAAGCAGTTTTTCACTTTCCTTAATTTTTTCATCTGCATTTTTTCGGTCAGTTATATCATGGTTGATGGACAAGTACTGGTAAATTTTTCCGTTCTGATCTAAAAACGGAACAATTGAAGTGTTGACCCAATAAACAGAACCATCCTTTGCACGGTTGCAAAACTCGCCTCTGTATGGCTTTCCTTTCTTCATTTCATTTGCAAGTCCTTTAAAAAAATCGTCTGAATGATTCTCTGATGATATAATACCGTAATGTTTTCCAATTAATTCATGCTCTTCGTACTTACTGATCTTGCAAAAATTATCGTTTACAAATGTCATTATACCATTTACATCAGCAATACTAACAATTGAACCTATATCCAACGCATATTTATATTCTTCCAGTTCTTTTTTATTTTCCCGCGAGTCCATACTTATTTTAATCATTTCTGCACACATCTTTATCAAGTGTTCTTCTTCCTTTAAAAAAAGTTGCGGATCCTTACAAGGAACACCCGAAGCATACACGACCTCAATAACTACTGTAGTTCCGGAACTGGTATTTAATTTAACGTATTGTCGCTGTTCGCTTTCTTCAAATCCGCTTGAAGAAAATTCTATTTCATCGATTCTGACTCTTGCCTTTAAATAATCCGGAAACTGCCAACCAGCAGGTAGAGTTTCTACAATTTGCTTTGTGAGTTCAGGGATTCCTACTTCTTCATTACGCAAAACCTGACTTAAACGGTATAAAGTTTTTTGCTCTTTTACCCGCTCTTTCAAGTTATCAACCGTCTGTTTAAGCACTCGTTCCGCCTCTTCCCGAAGTGCAACTTCCCGCTGAGTAGCAACTAAACTACTTCGCAAATGGTTGGTTGAATAATACTGTAAGGCCAGAATAGTCCCGAAAGGAATAATATTGCTGATCCATCTGGTCATTGGAGTATGCATAACCGTTGGCTCAGGTAAAAACCCATTGATTTCGGCATACACAAAATAGAAATCAGTACTTATAGTTAGTAGTCCAATGAATAATCCACCTCGAAAACCCAATAATAACCCTGCTGTAAGTATTAAACTCATCTGAGTCATTATTCCTGGTGCCAATATTCCTCCTGCAGAATTGCAGGGAATTGTTATAAATATCCACAATACAATCGGAAGGAACCAGCTTGCCGACTTAACATGTCCATTGCGGATCAATAGCAAACTCGCGAAACCAATCAGAATTGAAACAAATAAAAAGGTCAGATAACGTTGCCAGATATCCGGAAAAAAAATAAAACCCAAAGAAACAATTACACCAATTACAACAGTCCAGATTACTGTGATTACAAATACCATATATTTCTGGTATTCTTTGGCCTTATCAGGTATAGTAACCAATTTGATCATGCCTAAAAAATTAATTGCAAACTTTGAGCAATAACCATGTACCACAACAATAGCAACCGATGACACGATTACTATTGAAAACTCAAACTGACCTACCTCATAGTATTTCCGCCTTCAGGCAATTTAATGAAAATACGAACAACCTCAGGGACAACCCGAAAATAAAACTAAACCCGAAACTTCAAACTATTGCCCTTTTCACCAAATCCCATTATTCCAGGTTAAGATAATGGGTTCGACATCAGTCACAACAATAGTGTGTTCGTGTTGCGCCATAAAACCACCTTTATTCCCTACCATCGTCCATCCGTCTTTTAGTGTTACTGCAATATCCGAATGCGTAGAAATAAACGTCTCAATGGCCACTACAGCATTTTTCTTGAATCGGTTATGATTGTATTTGTCTCTGAAATTCGCAATCTCTGCCGGAGATTCGTGCAGACTTCTGCCAATGCCATGTCCGGTAAGGTTGCGTATGACTTTGTACCCCCGTTTTTTCGCTTCCGTTTCGATAAGATGACCCAGATCGGCAATTTTTAAACCTCCCCGAATGGAATTGATGGCTCGCTGAAGAATCTCTTTGGAAGCATCCACCAATTGCTGATGACCATGAAAATCGTCACCAAGAACAAAAGATGCTCCATTATCTGACCAATACCCATCGAGCTCGGCAGAGACATCAATATTGATCAGATCGCCTTCCTGCAAAATGCGGTGTATCGAAGGAATTCCGTGACAAAACTCACTGTTGACGCTTATACAAGTACAGCCCGGAAAATCATAGGTTTTCAGAGGTGCGGAATGAGCGCCAAATTCATTCAACAATGCAGCACCAAAATCATCCAGCTGTTTTGTACTCATACCGGGGCGAGCAAATGCTTTCATTTCCCGCAAGGTGAGCGCAACAACATCACTCACCTTTTGCACGCCTAGCAGTTCATCTTCATTGCTTATCGACATTGAGGTTTTTTTTGATTACAATGAACAAAAATTCATAAAAGTTAATTGACAAATTTAAATCATTCTCAATCTCTAATCCTGAATACTCATAAACGTTCCAACAAATTTATCCAAACCCATTGTTTGCTTATTGTATGTAAACGTTCTATTAAATAGATTTATTTCTGCATCGTATTGTTTTCTTCCATTAGGGTAAACATCAAAATGGACAATTAAACTATTCCCCGATTCTTCATACCGAATCAAATTAAAAGAACTTTCTAAGGGCAGCACCTCTTCTCCATTTGCACTATGGATGCCAAACCCTTTAACCCACAAACTCATCCTAAATTCATTATCCTCAGTAATCAATAAAAATTGACCATCAAAAATAGATTTCTCCTGTCTAAACGGATGCTGCATGTTATATTGATTTTGTGATTATTAATTACCTCACATCAAAACCTCACTACCGGCTCAATCCAGCCATCGACAACCCTTCACTATTCACTTTTCACTATTCACCGATCACCTAACTATTCACCTTCACTTCTTCCTGTTCTTCTTATACAATTCATAAATGATTCCATCCGACAATCCAACTTTAGGCACCAGCATTTGTGTAACATCTGCATAACGCATTACAGCAAGGTAAATATCGGCTGCGGGAACAATAACATCGGCACGGTCGGGACGCAAACCAAGTTTATTGATACGATCGTTGAGACTATACGAGGCAATATGGGTCTGGATGCGTTTGATATCGGAATAGCTGATGCTGTTATCGTCCTCACTGCGGTTGATTTTGAGCATGCGGTTTATGTTTCCACCTGTACCGATAGCCAGGATCTGTTTGTGTTCCGGATTGAGTGTTTTCACCCAGTCTTTGAGTTCGAGCCAGCGTTTTTCATCCACTTTTCCCTTGAGGATACGCAGTGTTCCTATTTTAAAGGATTTCGATTTTTTGCGCTCTCCGTTTTCGAGCAGACTCACTTCGGTGCTTCCTCCACCCACATCGATGTAGAGGTAAGATTTATTCCTCTCGAATTTCATGGTGTTGATGGTAGAGAAGATCAATTCAGCTTCTTCCTCCCCGGCAATGATTTCGAGTTTTATTCCGGTTTCTTTTTTAATCTCTTCCAGAATCTCCTTCCTGTTTTCCGCCTCCCGCATAGCAGAAGTGGCACAGGCGCGGTAATCAACGATATCGTATACATCCATGAGATGTTTGTACGCCTTGAGTGTTTTGATGAGCATTTTCACCCTGGCCGGACTGATTTTTTTATCCGTAAACACATCCTCCCCCAAACGCAAGGGCACACGTGTGAGCGAAAATTTCTTGATCGATGCCATTCCGTCTTCTTCCACCACATTGCCTATCAGCAGACGCCCTGCATTGGATCCTATGTCAATTGCTCCGTAAATCAATGTTTTAATTTTGGCTTAAAAATAGAAAGAACAGCCAAGGAGCACCTTCGATTTAAGCCTAAGTTGTTCACGTTGTGGCCTAAATTGTGGAAAACCTTGATCGAATTTGCGAATGAGGGAGTGGGGGAATGTGCTAGTGGGGGAATGGAATGTGCAAATGTGCTAGTGGGAGAATGTGCTAGTGGGGGAATGTGAGAATAGGGGAATCCGCCTTCACTGTGTTTCCTCCTACCTTTCACTACGGCGGACAGGACGACGGACAAGTGTGCGGATGTGCTAGTACGGAGTGTGCGAATGCGTAAGTGAGTGAATTCCCCTTCTTCCGCCTATGTTTCACCGGGGAAGGCTAGCAGGAGGACAAACCATAGGGCAGGTGCGGGAAATTGAGCAATCAGATAATTGGAAATTACCCTTTCAGTTTCTTCAAATAATTGTAGATCTCAATTTGCGAACGTAACAGATCTTTTTTGCCTTCACCTTTGTAGCGGTTGGTTTGTTCGCGGTCGATGATGCGGGATTTTGCGGTACCTTTGAGTTGGATATTGATCATATCCAGTACCTGCTTTTTAACCTGTGTATCGAGAATTGGCGTACTTACTTCTATGCGATGATCGAGGTTGCGTTGCATCCAGTCGGCGGAGGAAATGTACACGAGTTCTTTGCCGTCGTTGCAGAAAATAAATACGCGTGCATGTTCCAGAAAACGATCCACAATACTCACGGCTTCGATGTTTTCACTCATTCCTGAAACACCGGGTATGAGGGAGCAGATACCGCGGACAATGATTTTTATTTTCACACCTGCCTGCGAAGCGCGGTACAGCCAGCGAATCATTTCTTCGTCGACCAGATTATTCATCTTAAGCGTAATGTAGGCCGGGTGGTGACGTTTGGCGTTGTGAATTTCCTGCTGAATGAGCTCGATAAATCGTTTTCGGGTATTAAAGGGCGAAACAAACAACGATTTAAAATTGGCGCGTTCGTAATTGCGTAAAAAGAACTCGAACACTTTTTCCACCTCAGTGGTAATACGTTCGTCTGCTGTGAGCAGGGCATGGTCGGTATAGATCCGCGAATTCACCTCGTGGAAATTGCCTGTTCCCACATGTGCGTACAAAACTTCCTTTTTGCGTTCTTTTCGGTGGATGAGCAGCAGTTTGGAATGCACTTTTAATCCCGGAACGCCGAAAATCACTTTCACTCCTTCATCCTGCAACTTGCGTGAGAGTTTGATATTGTTCTCTTCATCAAAACGCGCCTGTAATTCTACAATTGCAGTGACTTGCTTTCCGTTTTTGGCGGCATTGAGCAGTGCATTAACCACCCGCGATTTTTCGCCTACTCGGTACAGATTGATTTGAATATGTTCCACCTTGGGATCGATCGCTGCTTCGCGCAACAATTCGATGATATAGTTGAACGATTGATAGGGAAAAGTAAGCAACACATCTTTTTTGCGGATCACATCAAGAATACTGCGTTGATTGATCAAATCAGGATGCGTCAGTGGCGGCAGTTCTTCGTTTTGCAAGGAAGCATCACCAATACCGGGGAATTTGATAAAATCCTTGAAATTGTGATATCGTCCTCCTGCAATGAGGTTTTTATTGTTTTCCAGTTTCAGTTTACGTGTAATGAAGATGAGCAGATCCGGCGGAATTTCGGCATCGTAAATAAATCGCACCAGCTGACCCAGTTTCCGTTTTTTCAAACTGCGCTGAATCTTCTCCACCATTCCCTGCTGCATATCGTCATCAATATCCAGCTCTGCATCGCGTGTAAGTTTTATCGTATAGGCTTCCAGTACATCGTAATCGAAAATCTGGAATACGTCGTCGAGACAAAACCTCACTACATCATCGAGAAGAAGGATATTGGTCTTATTGCTTTTTCCTTGAGGAAGAACAAGAAATCGTGATACAACCTGCGTTGGAACCTCAATGAGTGCATACCTGAAATCGCTGCGATCGGTACTGCGGCTCAGCTTGATAGCCAGGTAAATCATTTTGTCTTTCAGGTTGAGCATTTTGCTCTTTTTATCGAGCATGATGGGAACCAGGGTCTGACGAACTGTTGTCTGAAAATAATTCCGCACAAAAGCACCTTGTTCCTTGCTCAGTTGCTTTTCATTGAGCAGAACAATGCCTTTGCTTTCCAGTTTTCGAATGATCTCCTGAAAAATGCGTTCGAACTCCTTCTGCTGTTCGACAACCGTCTTTTGTATTCGATCAAGAATTTTTTTCGGATCGTAACCGAATTCTTTTTTTGCATTGGTATCGAGTACTCCCATCCTGCGCAGTGTTGCTACACGTACACGGAAAAACTCATCAAGGTTATTGGAAAAAATTCCAAGGAAACGCATTCGCTCCACCAATGGCACACGATCGTCGTCGGCTTCCTGCAATACGCGTGCATTGAACGACAACCAACTCAGGTCGCGGTTGATGACCTCGAACTTTTCAGATTTTTTCACCTTTTTTTCCTTCTTACCGGCCATGAAAGTACAGTGGGAGTTTGTAGGGAATGTTAAGCTAAAATTAAGGGTTGCATTTTACACAACGCAGATTGCGTTTGGAACAGCAGCCTAATCGTAATAGATCCGCGGACCTTTGCTGCGCTTTTCGCCACCAAGGAAGACCGTAAAACCGAATCCAACCGAGATAAACTGATAATACCCTTTGCTATCATCGGCAGTGAGTCCGGAAAAATTACTCAGGCAGATATTCTCCGCGCCAAATTCATCGAGAATCCAGGTCCAGGATGTAACAAAGGAAAAGGCCATGTTTTCGCCCGACATCAGCTCAAGTGTAAATTCGGGCTCGATGAAAACGGCTTCCTGTCCGGCACCTTTACCTTCGGCATTGTTGCTGAGACAAGTATTGCTTTTGAAATGCAGCATGGAATAGCCTGAGCGCAATGAAACGCCATAGAGAAAACGAGGTGTGGCGAAACGTTCGAAACCGAGTACTGCGAAGGGAGAATGAATTTGCAGGTTCGCATTGAGATCAGCCTTTGCCCGGAAATCGTTGATTTGAAAATACGAATAGCGATAACCGGCACCAAAATAAAAATGACGCAAAAACGGATAGTGAAAAGAAAGATTGGCATCAGCAATTCCATCGATCACCGAAGTGAATGCTTTGTTCTTAATGGGCGTGGGCAATTTGAACGATCCTTTGAAACCGTAGCGGATATCGGGAATCTTTTCAGGGCGTACATTACCCGAAGTTTCTCCCTCTTCCTGCGCAGTGAGCACAAATGGAAAAGCGAATAATAAGAATCCGATGAGCGCTTTTTTCATACGTTACTGATGCTGAATTTACGCTGAATACGTTGACCCGGAGCAATTAGTTCGAAATAATACTGTCCGTTGGGGAATTTTGTAGTATCCACGTGGATTACCAGTTCTCCCATGCGGCATTCTTCCTCGAGTAAAACGGCAATTTCCTGCTCTGTGTTATCCTGTATGGCAAAGCGAATGGCAGCCTGTTCCGGCAGATCGAAAACCAGAAAACTCTCCCCGGAGAATGGTCCTTCGTGGATACGGCGGACTTTCACATATTTTCTACCGCTGTGTTTGCCACTCATGCGGTTGATGATGTAACGGTAGCCAAAAAACATGAGAAAAACACCCACGGTTACGGTGAGCGAATACAACAAAACAATAAAAAATGCAGAGGTCATATCAGAGTGCGATCAAGCCATCAATAGCATAAGCCGCCCTGTATTTTTCGAGGATCGAATCCACCGAAACCATCATTTCCCGGGCGGTAAGAGAAATGTAGGAACCCTTACCCGAAACACGCGACTCCACCTGAGCGGACTCATCGAACAAAGCCATTGCCATTGCATGTGCCTGATTATTATTGGGTACTATAAACTTAAACATATAAATTTCAGGAGGACGGAAATTTTCCGTGAGCAATTCCCTGAGTTTTACCAAACGATCATCTTCCATTAGTTCGCTCTGCTGTTTTGTCGGTGTATGCGCGCACTTTCACTGATAAAAGGCTGTTGCAAATGTACACTTTCCCCGGCCATCACCTGCTCTTCACCTTTTTCACTGATCACTTTCATCATGGCAACGGTATCCGGCATCTGCTGCACACTCACCGCTTTCCATTGATCTTCTTCCAAGGGGAAACGACGCACCAGTTCCTTGTCCCATTGCTCCTGCAATTCTGCCATTCGTTCCATAACTGCTGCTGCGGCAAGCGCTTCCCTGCATTTAGCCAACTCGGTTCGGAGTGCTGCCAAATGGGCTTCGTAACTACGCAACAAAGGTTCCAGTCCACCCAAATCCAGCTTCCGTTCGGGAAGATCCGGTAATGGTCCGGGGCTTTGGCCTGTTAGTACCAACCATGCTTCTGAGAAAGTTTGCAATCTTTTTATTTTAGCACGAACCAGAAAGGGTTGGGGATGATTACGCAAAAAACGGTTGCTGATCTCAAAAACGGCCTGTTCGTAAGCATCCCTGATCTCTTCCGAATCGACACTATCCGAGGCGAGATTAAAAATTGTTAAAGCGCTTGAACGATTCATATGTTTTTTGCGTTATTGTTGCATGCAAACACTTCTCCCCATCTTCATTTTCTTCAGCTCCTGGATGCTGCAAAGCTCGTGTACTAGTCCTGTAAACGAACAGGCAAATCTAAGCATTCCGCAAACGGATACCACACTGAAAAAGCTGGTGCTCACCGATACCCAATGGCGCGAGCGATTAAGCGCAGAGGCCTATTATGTGTTGCGTAAAAAAGGGACAGAACGTTCCTTCACCAGTTCTTTTCACAACAGCAAACGTAAGGGGAATTACCATTGTGCGGGTTGCGATCAGTTGCTGTTCCGCTCATCTGAAAAATACGATTCGGGTACCGGCTGGCCTTCTTTTTTTCAACCCGCTTTCTCTAATTCAGTAAGTGAAGCAGAAGACCGATCTTACGGTAGCATCGAAACGGAAGTACTTTGTGCAAAATGCGATGGTCACCTCGGACATGTATTCAAAGATGGTCCTCGTCCAACAGGTTTAAGATATTGCATCAACGGAGTCGCACTGGTTTTTAAAGAGAATTAAAATTCCACCTGTGCAGAACATAGGAGGATGTGATTGCAGGAAGAAGGATCCATTATGAATAACCCCGGACTGAAGCCAGCGTATACGATTAGAAGTATAAGTTCAGAGGTACCATTATGAATAACCCCGGACTGAAGCCCGGGGTTACAATTTGATATATGGTAAAAATCCTCGGGTTAAAACCCGGGATTTTTGGGTTATTTTTTTGGAGTCAGCTTGATCAACTCAATTTCAAACACGAGTGCAGAAAATGGCGGGATATCTTGTCCTGCTCCACGATCACCGTATGCAAGTCCATAAGGCAACCAGAATCTGAATTTTGCACCTTCGTTCATCAGCTGTACACCTTCGATCCATCCTTCGATCAAGCCGCCGTAAGCCACTTCAAACTTGAAGGTTTCGCCGCGATCTACCGAGCTGTCGAATTTGGTTCCGTTGAGTAGTGTACCTACATAATGAACTTCAACTGAATCACCCAGCTTTGGGTTCGGACCTTTACCTGCTTTCATGACTTCGTATTGCAATCCTGAAAGCGTTGTGGTTACACCTGCTTTTTCTTTATTGGCAGCGAGGAAATTTTCACCTTCCTGACGTATTCCCTCGAACTGAGCCATTTGTGCTTTGCGGCGATCTTCATCCTGCTCACGAAGGAAATCAGACACTACCTGTTTGGCCGATTCGGCAGGAATAGCAGTTTCTTTTTCAAGAATAGCATCGTACAATCCGCGAACTAGCAATGATTTATCGATGATGGAATCCTGACCTTGCATTTTCAGCATTTTGGCGATGTCCTGACCAATATAAACTCCCATGGCATAAGAAAGCTTATCTTCCTTTTTCTCCACATTTACCGATTCTTCCATCGGATTCTTAGATCCACAAGCTACAAGCGCAGCCATGGCAAAAACAAAAATTAAACGTTTCATGATTTCGATTTGAGGGCGCAAAATACGGTGTTATGCGGAATTACGATGCACAGAATAGGCAATTTTGTTTAAATCGTGTTAAAGCCATATCAGAACGCACCTTTTCCACTGAAAAAATACGTGACGGGTTCCGTATCAGGCTAAATCTTACTTTTGTTGGCACAACACAGCACTATGAGCTATTATATTTCTGGCATTCAGCAAATGGGAATCGGGGTCCCTGACGTACAGGCGGTATTTCGTTTTTACAGAAAAGCATTCGGAGCCGATGTCCGCATTTTTGAAGAGGCGGCACAGGCACCACTGATGATCAACTACACCGGAGGAGTTGTACAGTCGCGCACCGCAACCATGGCCATCAACATGAACGGAGGTGGCGGGTTTGAGATCTGGCAATTCACCAGCCGCTCTACCGAAAAAGCCAGGTTCGATATTCGCATAGGCGACACCGGTTTGTTTGTTACCCGCATCAAATGCCGCGATGTAAAAGCACAATACGCATTGCATCAAGAGGCAGGACTCGACATCATTGGCGCACTTTCTACCACTCCTTCTGGCGAATCGCATTATTTTTTGAGGGATCCCAACGGAAATATTTTTGAAATCACCGAAGGAAAATCATGGTTCAGCAATGCACCACACCTCTGTGGTGGCGTGGAAGGATCGATGATTGGAGTGCGCGATATTGAAAAAGCAAAAAAACTATACAGTGATCTTCTGGGTTACAACAAGGTGGAATACGATGTAAACGGAAAATTCGAAGACCTTGCTCATTTACCGGGAGGAGAACATGAATTGCGCAGGGTATTGCTCTCACATTCCAAAGAGCGTCAGGGTCCGTTCAGCAAATTACTTGGAGCAACACGAATTGAACTTGTGCAAGTAACATCGCGTCCTGCCCAAACCATTTTCGAAAACCGCATGTGGGGCGACTGGGGATTTATCCACCTTTGTTTTGATGTTCGCAATATGGATGAACTCAAAACAGCAGCAGATAAAGCAGGATTTCCCTTTACCGTTGATAGCGGTAGTTCTTTCGATATGGGAGAAGCGGCAGGACGATTTGCCTATGTAGAAGACCCCGACGGTACGCTTATTGAATTTGTGGAAACTCATAAACTCCCCATCCTGAAAAAATTCGGGTGGTACCTCAATCTGAAAAAACGGAGTCCCGTAAAAGCACTTCCCAACTGGATGTTGCGCACATTACGCTTCAGCAGGGTTAAGGATTAATCTTTTTCTTCGCCGGAAAATAAGTGTCGCGAATAAACCAGGCCGCAATTCCGCCAACAACAATGGAAGTGGTAATGAAGAGATGTTCAGCAATAAGATCGAAAAGATACATGGGAACAACAACCATGAAGAAAGGAAGAATGATCAGGATAAAAATCAAAATAGCCGGAGTGTGTAAAGCATCTTCGATAGCACTTCGGTAATCGTCCATTGCCTGCAACAGTGAGGACGAAACAGCATGCTGATGTTTCTTTGTTTCGTTCAGCATTTTCCATGCGAATGATTTCCTGAAATTTTCGGTCCCGCAATAATTGCAAACCACAGAAAAGTTTCCTTTTTCAATCGACAATTGCGCATTGCAATGCTCGCAGGGCATATCGCTATCGTGCAGCGCATCCGATTTTTTAAAATCCAGTTCAGGAAGTAAGGCTCGTCGTTTGGGCGATATTATTCCTCTAGTGATAAACAAAATCAGCACCCAGAAAATGAGCGTAAAAAAGGAGATTCCCACAAGAGCGCTCCCAATACTACCCCACTTTTCAATCAATGCATCAAAATCAGATCGGTAGGATGACTCGATAAGAATAATTACAGGAGTTGCCACCAGCCAGACAATCAGAAGCAATATACCCGAGCGCAACCACTGCGATGTCATTCGTCGTGCTTTTTTCCAATAGCGGATAGCTTCATTCAGACGCTTATTGGCCACCTCTCGTCTGCTTACAATTTCGAGTAATTCTGCCGGCATCGAAAAGGGTGTTCCGCATTGTTTGCATTCTTTCAAATCGGAACTTAACGGTAAAGGAGCTCTGCAATTGTGGCACTCACATGCATCGATATGCGGACCATTGAATTGCTCCTTTTCGTTTTTACTTTTCTTATCCTCTGCCTTTTGTTTTGGTTGAGAAGGTTTGAGAAGGTTTACGACGACGAAGTAAATGGTCCAGATCAGCAACAATGGAAAAATAAGAGCCTGAAAGAGTAAGGTATAAAATGCGAAATGGTACAGCATAATCCGGGAATTATTCCCCAATGTATTTAAATCTTCGGTTCGGAAACACAAATATCGGATTTGAATAGCGAAAAGAATCAGACTCTGCCTCTCACCCACTCCACCCGGTCGCGCAGTCGCTTGAAGTATTTGTTCCGCTCCTTTTCAGAAGAACTGGAAATGAGACTAAATGATTTTCTTACCTGGAATTAGTTACCGGAAGACTACTTTATCCACATTAATAGTACTTTTACCCCATGGATAAATCGCTTTTCATTACCGGGGCAGATGGCTTGTTGGGCAGCAATAGCGTTCGTGAATTACTTGCACAGGGATATAGCGTACGGGCACTCATTCAGCCGGGAAGAAAAGTGAAATCGCTCGAAGGACTCCCCATCGAAAAAGTGGAAGGAGATCTGCTTGACGAAACAAAACTCCGCAATGCCATGAAAGGTTGTCGCTACGTAATACACGGTGCAGCCAGCACAGCCATGTGGCCCGATAACAATCCTGTTGTTCGTAAAGTGAATATAGAAGGCACCCGCTGCCTTTTGAATGCCTGCAAAGAAAACGGTGTTGAGCGATTGGTGTACATTGGAACAGCCAACAGTTTTGGCGCAGGAAGCATCGATCAACCTGGTAATGAAAGCAAACCTTACACCGCAGCCAAATACAAAAACGATTACATGGCTTCTAAATACGAAGCCCATCAATTGGTATTGGACTATGTAAAAAAAGGATTGAATGCAGTGATTGTGAATCCCACTTTTATGCTTGGAGCGTACGACAGTGCCCCCAGTTCAGGAGCAATGATTCTTGCAGTTGTGAACCAACAAGTGCCCGGCTATTCGCCCGGTGGGAAAAATTATATCTGTGTTAAAGATGCAGCAAAGGGAGTGGTGAACGCTATAGAAAAAGGAAGAACCGGAGAGTGTTACATTCTCGGGAATGAGAATTTAAATTTCAAGGATGCCTTCGCAAAAATGGCAAACGTTGCAGGAGTGAAAGCGCCCGGGTTTGCAATTCCCAAATGGGTCTTATTGCTATACGGCGGAATGGGTAGTACAGTAGCCCGGATTACCGGTAAAGCACCGAAAGTAAGTTATACCATTGCCCGTATCTCCTGCGATGAATTTTATTACAGTTCTTTAAAGGCAGTGAAAGAACTTGACTTACCGCAAACACCCATCGAAAACGGAATCAGGGAAGCCCTTGATTGGTTCAAAGAAAACGGGTATTTAAAAAACTAATTGTCCACCATGAAAAAGCTATTGCTCCTCGCACTTTTAGTATTGCCCTGTTCCGGACTCTTTGCACAGCAGGATACTAGCATGATTGGTAAAATGATTGTGGTGGAATTGTACTCGGGCGGAGAACAGAAAGGAACATTAATGGCAGATGATGGAAGAGAGATTACCATCATGACCACTGACAGAGGGAAGATCATCATTCCGAAATACCAGGTTAAATCCATGCGACTGATCAATGGTCAGAGAAAAAAGGATGAAGATTACATCATGCAAAACGAATACGGCAATCATTACCAATTCTTCAGCAATGCGGTTCCCTACAATGAAAATGAAGTCACACTGCGCATGCCCCTCTTTGCAGCATTTATTGTTGATATTGGTTTAACAGAGGAATTCTCAGTGTCCTTTGGTTCGATCTGGTTTTCTGCATACGGATTAACAGGAACCTATCGCAAGGCATTGGGGAATGATCACCACCTAAGTTTTTCGCTGGGCGCAGGAGGAATGTTGGCACGCTTTGGCAGAAATTCGAGTTACAATGATCTTTCCGGAATGTTGTTTAAAGGATGTTATTCCATTGGAACAAAAGAAAAGAATTTTTCATTTGGACTCGGCTACGGAAGTACATTCTCCGGCAATGTAAATTCAATTGTGTTTCATACCGGTGGACTTGTACAACTGAACCAAAAGATTGCAATGACTGTTGAAGGTATGATGGCACCCAAATACAGCGCCGGACAAGGCGGTTGGGCATTGAGGATTCGCACCAAAAAAGACAACTGTTGGGATCTTGGTGTTCATTTTGTGTTGTACGAAGAAGAATATGTCGCCTATTCACCAACCGGTCAAACCTATCTGGAAAAAGGCATTTCCGGATTTGGATTTCCTTTTGTTGGCTATATGCATAAATTTTAAATTACACCATGACTTACGATTTCACCTGGAAGGAAAGCGACATCATTACATTCGTTACCATTGTTGGCTCCACCTTTTTCTTTAGTGTTTACTGGTTCATTTTTGCATCTGAAAAAATTAAAGCCAACTTTTATAAAAAATATCCAAACAACGACGAAGGCACCATTCGCCATGTTTTGTTTACCAAGTACGCAGGATTTATACTAATGGGACTTGCACCGGCAGTATTGTTTTTGATTCTCTTTCCACAGTACACATTATCGGATTACGGTATTGCATTCGGAAAAGGCACGGATTTACTGACATTGTATTGGTGTTTGGGATTGGGTATTCCTATCATCATCATGAATTACTTTGCAGCGCAACGACCAAAAACGTTTTCCATGTACCCGCAAATCCGTGCAAAGGAATGGGATCGTTCATTGATTATTCGTTATTCGCTGGGTTGGTGTTTGTATTTATTCGGCTACGAATTTTTGTTCCGTGGAATACTATTTATTCCACTTATCGACACATTAGGAGTTTGGCCTGCAATAGCCGTGAATGTTGCCTTATACGCAGCCACACACATTCCGAAAAGTCTTGACGAAACGATCGGTGCCGCCCCGCTTGGATTTATATTGTGTCTGATCACTTTGCAAACCGGAACCATTTGGGTTGCTTTTGTGGTTCACGTATTTTTAGCACTGAGCAATTCACTTTTCGCATTAAAATTCCACCCCGAATTTAAAATCGCAAAAAAGAGGAGTTAGTTATTTTTTGCATCACCATATTTATTGGAACCATTTCTCCAATTTCATTCTAATGTTCAGATATTTGTTATGAGTAATTAGTTAAAAGTTAAGAGTAGTTGAACCTTTCACTATTCACAGAGTAGTTGTAAGTGATCGGTTAAGAGTACTGGACCATTTTTCACTGTTCACTATTCACTATTCACTATTTTCTAATTTTTTCAATTCGAATTATCCTCACCGGACAATTTCGTGCTGCGATCTGATTCTCTTCTTCTTCATGATCGGGAACGACTACCGAAAAAAAACCTTTTTTATCCACTCCTCCAACCAATGTGCAGCGTCCGTCCTTACGCGAAACTCTCCAGCGACCCAGAGCTGCTTCTACACAGGCATTGCATCCTATGCATTTCTCACGATGCTGAATGATCCGGATCATGATTCGGAAACAAGTTTGTAAAGACGATCAGAAGGACGAATCCGATCAGGTACACGCAGCGTAAAGACTTCGCCACGTTTTACGCTTTCCACCGATTGGTCATCAAGTCGGATCTCTTCAACAATACTATGAAGGTATCCTGTACTGGGTCCGGTAATGATAATCTCATCCCCTGTATTCAGGCTATGTGCTTCCATTATAAACTCACCGACATTTGCTTCGCGGAAGAATTTTTGTCCTTTGGCAAGATATACTTTCGTCTTGGTCGATTTGGATCCGTTCTCATTGTTCCACTCACCCATTTTTTTACCGAGATAATAACCATCCCAGAAACCGCGATTGTAAACCGTTGCCAGACGATCCATCCAGCTATTTATCTTCTCCTGATTGTAACTACCCTCCTCAATCGCAGAAAGTGCTTCGCGGTAACATTGTGTAACGATATGCACATAATCCACTGCACGACCACGCCCCTCAATTTTTATTACGCTTACACCGGCACCCGCAATCTGATCGAGGAATCCGATCGTGCAAAGATCTTTCGCCGACATAATGAATTCATTGTCGACTTCAAATTCGGTACCGTCTTCTTTGTCGGTCACCACATAACTCTTTCTGCAGTTTTGCATGCAGGCACCACGATTGGCAGAAGCGAAATAACTGTGCAGACTTAAATGGCATTTTCCTGAGATCGCCATACAAAGTGCACCATGCGCAAAAATTTCAATGCGGACGAGTTCACCGGACGGTCCTGTAATATTTCTTCGTTGAATTTCGCGGGTGATTTCCTTCACCTGCATCAGACTCAATTCACGGGCCAGAACCATAACATCTGCAAAGGCAGAATAGAACTCCACTGTTTCAATATTCGAAATACTTGCCTGTGTGGAAATGTGTACCGGCATTCCAATTTTACGTGCGTAATTGATCACAGCATGATCCGCAGCTATGAGTGCACTTATTCCGTTTTCTTTTGCAGCATCCACTATCGATCGCATCAATTGCATATCGTGATCGTAGAGCACCGTATTGAGCGTAATGTAAGTTTTGACTTTATGCTCTTTACCCAATGAAGCAATATCACGGAGATCATCCAGCGTAAAATTATTGCTCGACCGTGCCCTCATATTGAGTTGTTCTACTCCAAAATACACCGAATCGCAACCCGCCAGTATCGCACCCATCAGCGCCTCCCGCGAACCCGCAGGACTCATCAGTTCCATTTTAGCCATCTGTTGAAATTTAACAGGCAAAATTACAGAACCGGAATACCTGAAAATATGATTATCGTCAGGGGATTGATTACCGATTTCCAACCAAAAGGAAAAGGAATCCCGATGCTATCCGACCGGTCGGTCGGGTCAGGCGGGAACGAAGTCGGAAGACGAGGACGGGAACGAAGACGGAAGACGAGCCGATCACTGTTAACCGACCTGTCCCGACCGATAGCGTCGGGATCTCTGTTCACCATTCACCGATCACTATTCACCAAAAAACAATTTCTCTTCCCTATCTTTGCCTTATGAAATTTTTTCTCACCGGGGGAACGGGATACATTGGCTCATGGATGATCAGGCGATTGACGGAGCGTGGACATGAGGTCCATGCTTTGGTGCGGAATCCTGAAAAAGCAAAGTCCATTCAGAACGATCTGGTAAAACTTTTTCGCGGGGATATGCTCGATGAGGAAGCCATTCGCCGCGGGATGGAGGGTTGTGACGGTGTTTTTCATCTTGCTGCATTTGCAAAAGTTTGGGCGCGTGATCCGAAAGTGTTTTTCGATCAGAATGTGGTAGCAACCAATCGCATTTTAGATGCCGCCCGCGACTTGGGTGTTAAGCGCACAGTGGTTACCTCCACAGCAGGAGTATTTGGCGCTTCACTGCATGGAACCATTACGGAAGAATCGGCACGCGACCTGGATTTTTTTAACGAATACGAAAGTTCCAAAGCACTGAGTGAATCAAAAATAAAGGACTATGTGATTCGTGGTTTGGATGTGGTCATCGTTTCTCCAACGCGTGTATACGGTCCGGCATTGCATGGTTCGCCGGAAAGTGTAACGCTGCTCATTGATAAATTTGTAAACGGCAGCTGGAGATTCATTCCGGGTGACGGAACAAAAATCGGGAACTATGTCTTTGTGGAAGATGTGGTGGAAGGACATATTCTCGCAATGGAAAAAGGCAAAAAAGGCGAGACATACATTTTGGGAGGGAGTAATCACGATTACAACGAGTTTTTCGGAAAGCTCAGTGAATTATCCGGTGTAAAACGAAGCATGATCAAAATGCCGATCGGATTGCAAATGATGTTTTCGCGTTTTCAATTACTAAAAACAAAATTCGGAGGGGAGCCTTTGATCACTCCCAAATGGATTGCCAAAGGAAAATACGATTGGAAGGTGGATGCATCCAAAGCTGTTCGTGAATTGGGAATGATTATTACTCCACTTGAAACCGGATTGAAAAGAACAATCGATTGGTCGAGAGAACGACGCAAACAATAATCCGGCGCTATGAAAATCATCCGGAAAAAAGAATTCATTACCAGGCAATGGTCGGGCGGAAGCAGCACTGAGTTATATATTTTTCCGCATACAAGTAATTATTCCGACCGCAATTTTGATTTTCGTTTCAGCACTGCAATCATTGAACAAGCCGAAAGCGAATTCACTTCACTCCCCGGAGTAGAGCGCATTCTGATGTTGCTGGAGGGAAAACTAATCATTCGTCACGCAGCTCATTACGAAAAGGAATTGTTCCCTTTCGACAGTGATCAATTCTCCGGATCGTGGAACACAAGTTCCGTTGGTACAGGCAGAGATCTTAATCTCATGTTATGCAACGGAGCAAGCGGATCCATAAGAGCCATAGAAATTCCAACAGGAGAACGCTGGGAATTGCAGAGTGAACCCTCATGGAATTCGCACGATTTGTTCTGGTTGTACAAGGGAAAATTAGATCATCCTGATGGAAAAGAATTTCTCAGCGAAGGCGATTTACTGATTTATTCTCCCGAAGAAAACGAATTCCCCATTGGTAATGCGAAGGAAGATTGCATACTCATTCATGCGGTGGTGAAAATCCCCTAAGCAAGATTGCGCTTGTTTTATCGCTTCAACAATTTAAACCCAATATCCCTGCCCTGCCCCTGCATCATAGCTAGATTGATCCAGAAAAAAGCGAATTGTTCCATCAGCGCAAAACGATCGTTGCCACCTACCGAATAACAAGCTGCAAAACCTGCATCCAGCGCCAATTGAACAGCAATGGACTTCCCTTTTTCGCTGTCGCCCGCAACAAACATATCAAGAACCTGATCGCCGTAAGTGGGATTAAGCATATTATTGAAACCGGTTGTATTGAAACATTTCACTACATCGCGACTCCCTGTATGATCAAGAATTGCTTCCGCAGTTGTAGTATATCCCTGAGGACCCCTTCCCAAAACGATATTCATGCTGTCGATGATCACCTTTCCGGTGCTGTCTCCCAAACTTTTTGCAACCTCCACAGCTAATGGCGCGGGAGTGGCAATCAGCACCACCTCAGCCTGCGCTACAGCATCATGAATGCTATGAGCAGTGGTATTGGAATTCGAGAGCAGATGCATGCCCTTAAACTCATTGCTATTGCGTACACCGAGAAAAATACGATGTCCTTTTTCTGCCCAGCGGGTAGCCAGTGCTCCGCCTACATTTCCTGTTCCGATGATTGCGATGTTCATTTCCGGTAATTTTGAACTAAAAATAAGTCTTTTTCACACTGAAACCGATGCTATCAACAATCCAAACACAATTATTGTTTTCTGACTATATTCGCAGGCATTAAACCCAATAACTATGGAAGATTTCCTTGCCAAAGAATTTTACGGCAATACTGCCGAACAATGGCTGATCACACTCGGAATAATTTTTGGATCAGTTATCCTGGCCAAAATAGCGTATTGGATAATCGGAAAAACGATCAAACAGATCACCTCTCGCACCAAATCGAAACTCGACGATATTCTGGTCGACCAATTCGAAGAACCCGGTGTAATGGCAATTATCATTTTTGGCTCATGGTATGGTGTAGGATTGCTCTCTACTACGGAAGAAGTGAAACAATTTCTCGACAATACCTTCATCCTTGCAACAGCCATCAACATCACCTGGTTTGTATCGCGACTGGTGAATTCCATTCTGGAAGAATACCTTACTCCCTACGTTCAGAAAAGCGACAACACCCTCGATGATGCTCTCCTCCCCGTTCTTCGCCGTGGATTGAGGATATTGATCTGGTCGATCGGTATTATCATGGGACTCAACAATGCGGGATTTGATGTAGCCGCGCTTATTGCAGGACTCGGAATCGGAGGTCTTGCCATTGCACTTGCATCACAAGACACCGTAAAGAATGTCATAGGCGGATTGATGATCATTCTCGACAAACCATTTAAGATCGGAGACCGCATCATGATCGATTCCTTTGACGGAACAGTTGAAGACATCGGTGTGAGAAGTACCCGAATCCGCACAATGGATGGCAGGCAGGTGATTATTCCGAATATGATTTTCTCGGATAAACCCATCACCAACATCACCCGAGAACCCGCAAGAAGAATTATGGTTACGTTAGGACTTGTTTACCAAACCACTCCCGAACAAATGGAAATTGCTCGCCAAACACTGAAAGAAATTGCAGGCAGCCACGAATTGATCGAACACGAAAACACGCGCGTATTCTTTGGGAATTTTGGACCGCATTCGCTCGATATCACACTGGTATACTTCATCATTGCGGGTAACGACTATTTCGAAGTGCAAAACACCATCAATACTTCGATTCTAAAAGAATTCAATGCACTAGGATTGCAGTTTGCCTACCCCACGCAAACAGTGTACAAAATCGACCAGAAGGCCTGAGGAATAAATTATTATTCGCCCAACATTGATTTCATTTTATTGTAGATGAAATACGCAGCACGTCGCGGACTGATGCGGTAGATGATATCCATAAACCGTGCATCAGAACCAACGGTAACACGAAAGGCATCCTGTTCCATCGCCTTAATAATTTTTGCAGCAGCATCCTGAACCGGTAGTGCCTTGAATTTTTGTGGCTTTTCCGATCCCGGTTTCATTTCAATATTCACACCGGAATTCGCTGCAATATTGGTTGCAATTGCTCCGGGGAAAACGATGGTCACTTTTACATTTGTATTTTTCAATTCAAGATGCAATCCTTCTGTAAGCAATTTCACTGCTGCTTTTGAAGCACCATATACACTTTGTCCGGGCACAGGAAGAAATCCACCCATACTTGAAATATTCACGATATGCGCTGCAGGTCGTGATTTAAAATGAGATAAAAAGGACTTGGTGAGGTAAAGTGTTCCGTAAAAATTCACATTCACTACCCGCTCAATAGCAGTATAATCCAGTTCATCCACTTTAATAAAAGGCTGAATAATGCCCGCGTTATTGATCAGACCATCCACTGGTCCTGACTGCAAAACAGTATCTCTGAACTGTTCAACAGCATTCCTGTCTGCAATATTCAGCACATGCGAAGAAAAATTACCGGCACGATCTCCTGCCAGTTTTTTTGTTTCAGCAAGAGCATCAGCAAAAAGATCAACAGCAATAACCCTAGCACCGCCTTTTAGTAACTGAAGCGAAAGCTCCCTTCCAATTCCATTACCTCCACCGGTAACTACAATGGTTTTTCCTTGAATTTTCATAGGATTTTCAATATTTAACAATACTAATCCAAACTTCAATTCAAAAACATGACAATAGTCAGCAAAGCCAATTCTATTTAAAAAAACACCTATTTTTGTCTCTTAAAAACATTTCCACATGATTCGACAGAAGGGAGAATCATCCCGACCGACGAAAAGGAGCGTCGGGATTCACTCATTCTCACATTAACCAAACACCCCATGAACCTCATCCTCCTTCGCGGACTCCCCGGTGCCGGTAAAACAACATTGGCGAAACTTCTCAGCGAAGAGAAATGGCCCTGCTATTCGGTGGATGATTTTTTTACGGATGAAAAAACAGGAGATTATTCCTTCGATCACAAACAAAATCACCTCGCCTACAAACAATGCGAAGAAAATACACGAATCGCGTTACAATCCGGCATCGAAAAAGTATTTGTTCACAACACCTTTACCATCGATTGGGAACTCGAACCCTATTTCAAAATGGCTGCTGAATTTGGCTATGCCTTGCATATTGTCACTGTAGAAAATTACCACGGCAACACAAATGTTCATCAGATTCCCAATGAACAATTGCAAAAAATGGCAGAGAAATACAAAGTGCGTTTGATGTAAATCACCAATTATTCACCTCTAATTGAACAACCCTTCTAAAAACACTCAGCGCTGTTCACAGATCACTGCTCACCTTTCACTGTTCACCCTTCACCAAAATCACTTCTTCCCCTTCACTGCTGTTTTCTTTGCAGTAATCTTTTTGGGAGCTGATTTTTTTACAGCAGGTTTTTTGGCTACTGCTTTTTTCGCTGCGGGTTTGGATACTTTTTTTGCAGGTGTTGTCTTTTTGGTCGGGCTGTTTTTTTTGGCGGTTTTCTTTTCCGCTTTCTGTTTTCCGGCAGGTGCATCTTCATCGATAAAGACTCCCATGCCACAGAATTTATCGATACGTTCGCTTACCAGTTTATCGGCTTTGATTTTTTTCAACTCTGCAAGCTGACGCATCAGTTCCTGCTTCACAATTTCATGTGCGCCGAGCGGATCAGTATGAGCCCCACCAACAGGTTCTTTAATGATGCCATCGATCAACTTGTTCTTCAGCATATCCTGCGGAGTAAGTTTGAGTGCTGTTGCTGCAATCTCCTTCTTTTCCCAGCTGCGGAATAATATGGATGAACAGGATTCGGGAGAGATCACCGAATACCAGGTATTCTCCAGCATAAGCACACGATCGCCTACACCAATTCCCAATGCACCACCCGATGCGCCTTCTCCAAGGATCACACAGATCACAGGTACACGCAGTCGCATCATCTCAAAAATATTGCGGGCAATAGCTTCACCCTGACCACGTTCTTCTGCTTCCAATCCGGGATATGCTCCGGGTGTATCGATGAATGTTACAATGGGTTTACCAAATTTTTCTGCAAGCTTCATCAAACGTAAAGCTTTACGGTATCCTTCAGGATTGGCCATACCGAAATTACGGTACTGACGCATCTTCAAATTAATTCCCTTCTGATGACCGATAAACATAACGGTTTGTCCGTTACCACCAATCTTACCGAATCCGCCAACAATCGCTTTATCGTCGCGCACATTACGATCACCATGAAGTTCCTGAAAAGTATTATCGGTGATGTAGTTGATGTAAGCAAGCGAATAAGGACGATCAGGATGACGCGATGCCTGAACACGTTGCCATGGACTCAGGTTCGCAAAAATATCGATACGTGTTTGCTGCAATTTCTTTTCAAGGTCTTTGATTGCCTTGCCCATATCAACATTCGTTTTCTCTGCAATGCTCTTCGCGTCTTCGATCTGGTGAATCAGATCTTCAATGGGCTTTTCAAAATCAAGGTAATTGGCCATTCCATTCTGGATTAGGGGCGCAATTTACGAAAAATGAGAATTAGCAACACCGATAAATAAAGCTGTTAATGCGCTTATTTACATGGACTTAACGCCAAATCAGAACAGCAAGACAAAAATATTGCCTGCTCAAAACGGTAATCAAGTCCTGAATGAAGTGTGAATTTTCGCAGGCAAATGCTGATCTAAACGATATTGACTTCCCGCTCCAGCTGAATACCGAACCGGGATTTCACATCATCCAGAATTTGCGAAGAGAGATCGAAAATTTCTTTTCCCTGCGCTCCGCCGTAATTGACCAATACCAGCGCCTGTTTTTCATGAACGCCGTAATTGGCTATTCGCTTTCCTTTCCATCCAGCTTTTTCAATAAGCCATCCGGCCGCTGCTTTGTAGTTTCCATTCTCGAGCGGATAAACAACCGCATCAGGATGCATTGCGAGTAATTGTATTTTTTGTTCTTCTGTAATTTCCGGGTTCTTGAAAAAACTTCCGGCATTGCCTAAAACCTGCGGATCAGGTAATTTACTTCGGCGAATACGAATTACAGCATCCGAAACGGCACGAATGGAAAGATCCTTAACACCCATCGCTTCCAACTCCTGCGCAATTGCACCATAATCGGTTCGGAACTTGGGTTGCTTATCCAAACGAAAAGTTACCGAGGTGATGATGTATTGTCCTTTGAGTTCCCGTTTGAAAACACTTTCGCGGTAACCAAAACGACAATCACCAAACTCGAAGCGCTCGGTTTCCAGTGTTTCGGTATTCAATGCTTCGAGATGATGAAAATGATCTTTCATTTCCACACCGTATGCTCCGATATTCTGCATTGGAGAAGCTCCAACACATCCCGGAATCAGCGATAAATTTTCAAGTCCTGCATAATTTCTTTCCACACACCACATCACAAACGCATGCCAGTTTTCTCCGGCTCCTGCTTTTACGTAATAATGATTTTCATCTTCCCTCTCCAGCGAAATACCATGAAGTCGGTTCAGAACAATTAAACCGAAATAATTCTCAGTAAACAACACATTGCTTCCTCCACCAAGTATCATCATGGGAACAGCAGCGAAGCGACGGTCTTCGATTATTTCCTTGAGATCATCCACCGAATGGGCCTCGGTGAGAAAACGGGTGCTGACATCAATACCAAATGTATTGTAGCTCTTTACGGAGATGTTTTCCAGCAGATTCATACAGCAAATCTATCGGAAATGGAGTCTGCTGATACCCTCCCGGCAAATAGTATTCAACAGCGGAAAGTGATTTCTGAAGACCAAATCGTGATTTCAGACCTTATTCGCCCACAGTTACAGGAAATCGAATCTTACAAAAGTCTTTTTACCGTATTTTCGTCGAATGCCAGGCAAACACATTTCAGTTGCAGTCACCAACGATCTGCTCACCGATCAACGGGTGCATAAGGTGTGTACTTACCTGTGCGAAAAAGGAAATACCGTTACGCTCATCGGAAGAAAGCGAAAAAACAGCACTGAACTTCCAGCAAGAGCCTACAAGACGGTACGTATGCGCTTGCTGCTTGAAAAAGGTGCATTCTTTTATGCTTTTTTTAATCTGCGTCTTTTTTTCCGACTTCTGTTTTCCAAATCCGATATAATTGTTTCGAACGATCTCGACACCTTACTGGCCTGCAGAATGGCTTCGCGGTTAAAACGAATTCCTCTGGTGTACGATACCCACGAATATTTTACGGAAGTCCCCGAACTGGTAAATCGTCCGCGTGTCCGCCGCATCTGGGAGCGGATTGAAGAACGTATATTCCCAAAACTGGAACACATCATAACCGTAAACGAAAGCATTGCGGATATGTACCACAAAAAATACGGGAAAACGATCCATGTCGTGCGCAACATTCCATCCATCAAAACGGGAAATGAAAAAAAAAGCAGGCAGGAACTACACCTACCCGAAGACAAAACCATTCTGATCATACAGGGAGCAGGCATTAACATCGACCGTGGCAATGAAGAAATGGTAATGGCAATGGAACACCTCAGCAACTGTTTGCTGCTCATCATTGGCAATGGAGATGTTGTGGAGGACCTGAAAAAATTATCGCAACAATTGCAATTACAGGATCGCATTCTGTTTTTTCCGCGGATGGAATACAGCGAATTGATGCAATACACCCGCAACAGTGATATTGGAATTACCCTCGATAAAGACAGCAACCTCAATTACAAATTCAGTCTGCCCAACAAACTCTTCGACTTTATCCATGCAGGAATTCCCGTTTTGGCTTCTGATTTACCGGAAGTAAAACGCATCACATTGGGTTACAAAACCGGACATATTGTTTCTTCACACGATCCCAAAACAATTGCAGCTGCCATTAAAAAAATGATGGATGATCCCAAAGAAATGGAAGCGATGCGCAACAACACCAAAACCGCAGCGCTTGATCTTACCTGGGAAAAAGAATGTGAAACACTAAATAAAATTTACCGTGCGCTTGGTGCTGTTTAAATCGCCGCACAAATCACTTCCACATCAGATAGATCACACCAATTCCTGCAATAAGTGACAGTACAATATTGGCACTAGCAACCAGGTAATTCCCCTGCTGCAACAATTGAACATTCTCAAAACTAAACGTAGAAAACGTACTGAGTCCGCCACAAAACCCGGTTACCAGAAACAACATGGTTCCGTCTGCCGATTTACCTTTTGCCCAGGTTGCAACCAACACCAGAATGATACAGGCAATGGTATTGGCAAGAAAAGTTGCTGCAGGAAAGCGCATGTTTACCAATTGAGGAACACCCAGTGATAAGAGATAACGCATTACACTACCCAATCCTCCACCCAGAAAAACGTAAACGATGTTCATCTCAGTTTATTTTTTTGGAATACAGATTTTGAAACAACAGGTAACTGATCCATCCCCACAATATACCCCAAATTGCGGCAACTGCAATATCGGAAGGATAATGTACTCCCAGATAAATGCGCGAATACGAAACCAGAATTGCAGCAAAAAAGAACAGGAAGGGCGATTTTCTCCAATGGGATTTTAACAAAAACGAAAAGAAAGTAGCCAATCCAAAAAAATTGGCAGCATGCGAGGAAATAAATCCGTACATGCCTCCGCAATGGTTGTTTACCAGATGTACAAGGTGAGCAATTTCGGTATTGTGACAGGGACGGTAACGCTGCACATTGTGTTTGAACAGATAATTAGAGCCTGCATCCGTAAGCGCAATCAAAATACCGGCAGATACTAAACCAATGAGCAATCCATTTACTCCGTAAAAACGGTACAATGCCCAGGCAAGAAAAACATAGGCAGGAATCCAGATGAGTCGCATCGAAACCAGCTCCATCAACTGATCGAAAAACGGAGAATGATGTCCGTTGATCAGAAAAAACAAAGAGCGATCGATCAACTCAAGATTGTCCATCAGCTGTTCAGTTTACGCCAGAGTTTGTCTTTGAGTTCCTGAATATTGAAACCTGTTACCGATGAAATAAATACAGTTTCTACTCCTTTCGGTAATTCCTGTTTCATTTCTTCCATCATCTGCTCATCGAGCATATCGCATTTGGTAATTGCAAGTATGCGGTCTTTATGCAATAATTCAGGATTGAACATTTTCAGTTCGTTCTCCAGAATTTTGAATTCCTTTTTAATATCAGCAGCATCGGCAGGAACCATGAAGAGCAATATGGAATTGCGTTCGATGTGACGCAGGAAACGGTGTCCAAGTCCTTTGCCCAGATGCGCACCTTCAATAATTCCGGGAATATCGGCAACAATGAAAGAGCGGTAATCGCGGTACTGCACAATACCAAGATTGGGAACCATGGTAGTAAAGGGATAATCGGCGATCTCCGGTTTTGCAGCGGATACTACAGAGAGAAAAGTCGATTTCCCTGCGTTGGGAAATCCTACCAGTCCAACATCGGCAAGTACTTTCAACTCAAGAATTTTCCATTCCTCGCGACCGGGTTCTCCGGGTTGTGCGTAGTTGGGAGCCTGATTGGTTGATGTTTTAAAATGGTCGTTCCCCAAACCACCGCGACCGCCGGGAACGAGGATCCGTTCTTCGCCTTCCTTGGTGATCTCAAACAATATCTCTCCCGTTTCCGCATCACGCGCAACAGTTCCAAGCGGAACATCCAATACTTCATCGCGACCACTTCTTCCTGTCATTCGGTTGGATCCTCCGTTCTGACCTTCTTCTGCAATTACATGCTTACGGTATTTCAGGTGAATGAGTGTCCATAACTGTGCATTGCCACGAAGAATAATATGACCACCGCGACCACCATCACCACCGTCAGGTCCTCCTGTGGGATTTCCTTTTCCGCGGTGGAAATGCGCAGAACCTGCTCCGCCTTTTCCGGAACGACCGCAGATTTTTACGTAGTCAACAAAATTCGAATCCATGTTCTTTTTCTAAACAACAAAACCTGTCCGCAGACAGGTCCGGTTGGTGTGTTTGCGATTAATTATTTTACTGCTGCTGCATCAATTGCAGAAGAAAGCCGTGAGAAAATCTCATCAATGCTTCCAACGCCGTGAATCTCACTGCATTTGTTTTGTTGCTGATAATAAGCCTTTACCGGAGTAGTTTCCGCATTGTACACATCAATCCGTTTCTGAATCACATTCGGATCAGCATCATCTGCTCGTCCCGATGTTTTTCCTCTTTCAAGCAAACGGCGTTTCAATTCTTCTTCGGGAACTTCAAGCGAAAGCATAACGGTGATGCTCTGACCTTTTGAATCCAGAAATGAATCCAGCGCTTCTGCCTGTGCGGAGGTGCGTGGAAAACCATCAAAAATAAATCCGCCCGCAGATGGATTCTTGTTTACTTCCGACTCCAGTAAACGTATCGTTACTTCATCCGGCACGAGCTGACCTTTATCGATATAACTTTTTGCAAGATTACCGAGTTCTGTTCCACCCTTAATGTTCGCACGGAAAATATCACCGGTTGAGAGGTGAACAAGTTTGTACTTTGCAATCAGATTTTCCGACTGTGTACCTTTCCCTGCACCGGGAGGACCAAATAACACAATGTTCAGCATAGGCATGATTTTAATTATGAAACGATCTGGTAAATATCTCTGAGGTTACGTCCGAGTCCATCGTAATCGAGTCCGTAGCCCACAATAAAAGCATTGGGGATTTCCATGGCGACGTAATCTATTTTGTGTTTTCCCTTGTAGGCTTCGGGCTTGTAAAGCAGTGTGGCCACTTTAACCGAAGCAGGAGAATGTTTCTGCAAGGTATCCATCACTTTTTCCAGTGTAAGGCCGGTATCCACAATATCCTCCACAACAATAATATCGCGACCACGAATATCTTCTGCCAATCCAACCAATTCCCGCACCTCGCCGCTTGAGCCTGTGCCGATGTAGGAAGCAAGTTTTACAAAAGTGATCTGACAATCGCATTTCACCTCGCGAATAAGGTCAGCAGCAAAAAGGAAACTTCCATTGAGTACACCAAGCAATAGCGGAGTACGACCGGCATAATCCGCACTGATGCGCTTGCCAATCTCAGCAATGTTCCCAAGTATCTCCTCCTCACGCAGGTAAAGGGCGAACGTCTTGTCCTTGAGTGTCACCTTCATCCGACAAAGGTAACATTTTTGAAATTTTCGGCCAACTAACTGATAATCTGAAGTCTAACCCGAAATTACGACTTCAGCAACAGCTATTCCTCAGGCAGAAGACTGATCATGCGCTGAATGAAAACGGCATTAGGAATAGTTACCGTTGTGCCTTCAATGGTTTTGATGGTGATAAAGAACACTCCGATCTCAGAGATAGTTCCGGTAACAGGATAGTCTTTATCCATGATCTGAATTTTGCTTCCCACTTTTGCAGGATGATTGATGAAAAGCAAAACAGCGGAGGTGATATTTGACAACAAAGACCATTGCGCAAAAAATGCAATTCCAAGGAGAGTGAGCATGGAAGAAACGAAGAGAAACAATTCCCGCTGATCAACACCCCAGATCATCAATAATATGATCACTCCCAAAACATTGATAAAAACGCGAACGATACGTCCAAGCATTTTTGCTCTACGGTGTTCAATTTCAATGGCAGTAGTAACGCGGCGAAAAACACGGGTAACAATTGCACGCAACACAATAACCACTAATACTACTACCAGTGTTTCCAGCATCTGGTATTCGTAAGGATGTAAAAATTCGATCGTTTTCATTGGCGATTAGCAAACTATGATTGGGTTTGAAGGAACATCCGCATCTGCACAATGATCATCATGCAGGCCAGTAACAAATGCAAAGGTTGAATTAGTGCAGGCATATTGAAATAGGCCAGTGTTGCACCGCTTACCACTTCAATTGCAATTACAGAAAACAAGAATTTTATTCCGGGTAATTCCACCGATGATTCGCGCAGCTTGTACCAAATGAAAATGGTCAACAATACAATCATCCACGAAAAAGAACGGTGAATGTAAAATATGGTTGTGAGTTGATCGATCCACAAATGACGATCCTCTCCACCGAATTGCGCGTACAAAGCATCGATTTGCTGACGAATCTGTGTCCCCATCAATATCTGGAGGAGTCCGATCACAATTACAAGTCCCAATAAAACACGAATCGTTTTGGGTACCTGAATTTTTTCTTTCTGCATTGATGCACGCTCTATGATGACAACCTGCAAAACAATGATCAGCAATGCAAGAACCATATGTACCGTAAGAACCCAGGGTAAGAGATTGGTAGCAACCACAATGGCACCAAACCATGCGGTTACTGCAAGCAGAATCAAATTGAGCAAACAGAAAAAGATCAGGCGCTTATCTGTTTTCCACCACCAGAGCGAAAGAATAAATTGCACCAACATCAAATTACCCGAAACAAATCCTATTAAGCGATTGATGTATTCTGTCCATGTTTTTGTTGCGTTAAAATCCTGTTCCTCCAATAAAGAAGAATCGCTACGCATTGCAGTGGCTTCCTGCGAAAAACCGGTCCGGTCGAGCAGTCGGCAAAAATCCTCAAGTTTTTTTGCGCGTTTGGCTGCGTACACTTCTTTGTAGTCGGCAGGTAATTGTGAAATATCCGTTGGAGGAATCCACTGCCCGAAACAACGCGGCCAGTCGGGACAACCCATGCCCGAACCACTCATGCGGACAACACTACCCGCCAGAACAACCAGCAGAACAGCTATCAGGGTGAGCTTCGTCAGAATTGAGAATCGCTTGATCATGAAGGCAAAATTACGGTCCGATTTTACTTATCTTGCATCATCATGAAAAGAATTTTCACCCTTTTCATGCAACCTTTGGCAAAAGTGTTGTCGTTAGGATATAAAACAAGATTGTATGAGGACTGTTCTGATTTTATTTCTTTTTATTCCCTTTGCCGCTCATTCTCAGGAATCCGGCAAGTTTGAAGGCTCCGGAACTCTGCAGGTCGGATTACGCACCACCAGCAGTCTGTTTGGCGATGCGGGGTACAGCGGTTTTGGAACAGGCGGACAATTCCGACTCCGTCTTGGCAAGCGTCTCAACACCGAATGGTTCGCCGATTACATCCTCACCGACATCGGAGGATTGGGTCGCAGGGCCGACGGACATATTGGTTGGAGTGTAATGTTTTATCCTTTTTCTACAGGAGAGAAAAAAATTACACCTTATTTCCTTGCCGGACATTGTTTCGATTACACCAGAGTAACACCGTTTAACACATTGGTAAAAGACAACTCCGGACAAAGTCAGCAACGCTGGAGCTCTGCCACCCAAATGGGTTTGGGAGCGCATTGGCACATCACGGAGAAATTTGATATTTCCTTTTCTGCGCAATACATGATTCACCTCGGTAAAGACCTTCATTACCATATTGAAGAAGTAAACGGAATCAAGGAACTACAAATGGCACCGCCACATGATGATGCAACACTAGAAGGACATTTATTACTCACCGCCAGTCTTAACATCCGAATCGCAGATTTATGGTAAAACACATCCGCACATTAGCCATTCTACTTGTACTTTTTGCAGTCGGAAAAAGCAATGCACAAGAAGGAAAACAATACATCCATAAAGGACTATTCTGCGCAAGAGGAGCATTGTCGTATGGAAAAATGTTTGAATTATCAGCGAATCAAATCTATCTCGACGGCAATATTGAATTTTACCTCGATGAAAAAGTTTCCCTGCGCGGCAGCGGATACTGGTTTCTTTCTTCGTTCAATGGGAAAACACCTTTGAAACTCCACCACTCGCTGTTTGCAGGACCACTTTATCATTTTAAAACGAAATCCAGTTTCGATCCTTATATCGGGCTCGAACCCGGAATCAATCTTGGTCAGGCCAGCGATCCCTGTTTTGGTGATCCTTGTCTGCAAACATTATTGCCTTACGAAATGGAAATGGTGGCAACGCCACTGATTTCGCCCTCCATCGGATTTAATTATTACGGTCAGAAGTGGTTTCATCTATGGCTCAGTGCCCGGTATATTGCAGGAAGATTCATGGATAATTACAACAGCGCCTCGCTCAACGAATTCAGAATTTCCTTTGGATTAGGATTTAACATTAATTGATTTATGAAAAAGTTCCTGGTATTTACTCTTGCTATTGCTCTTGTATTTTCCTCCTGCAAACGCGATAAAGGCGACACTATCGATCCACCGGTTACAGATCCCGGTCTTACTGCAAGCACCCCGGTTTACGGATACGGTATGCTTAACCGAATTAAAGGAATCTGGAGCGGACCGGTTACCTCAACCACATCGCTTGGAGGATTTCCCGACTGGACAGTCGATCTGCGTCCAATCGCTCCCGGACAGATCTCTTCAAAATCGGAGCTCGATTCGCTGAACGATATTTTCATGTCGTTTTTTGTAACGCGATACAACAATGAATACCGCATCGCATTTCGTAATGGTGGAGGCTTTGCGGGATCACAACGCATTTCCTATTTGCAATGCGACAGCGTATCAGAAACTGCACAATCGGCCTATTACCGTTTTTCAGATTTTGTTGCCGGACAAGCAAGAGCCTGGTCGGAATTCCGCTTCAGTAACGACAGTTTGTACATGCGCACCTACACCAGCAGATACAATACAGTTGCACCGGCACAATTGCACATGACCTGGACAGCCAAATTAAAAGACAGCACATCAGCACATATAGCAGACTCACTATTCGATTTTCCGCGCAAAGTATTGGCAAAGGACCTGAGCAATGCATTCAGCACCATGTCAGAATCCATTTTCTTCAATACATCAACAGAGCCCTACCCGGAAAATGATCAACCTTACCTGGGGAAAACAACGGTCAACATCAGTTTTTCTGGAGCCATTACACCGGCAGCAGGAACAAAAAACTATGTGATTTTTACCACACAACCGCTTTTCTCCGGATTTTCTTTTTTAAGTCAGAATTTAAAATTCCGCTCGCGCTATGTAATGTTACCCGCAGAAGACAATCAATACCAATTCACCTATATGCATCCGGGCACCTATTACGCCTACGTTCTGCACGATGCCAATGGTGACGGAAATTTCACATCAGGAGATCACATCAATACTCCCCTGAGCACGATCAGTTTTACGCTGTCGGCATTGGGAACAGAGACCGTAAATGTTCAGGTGAATTTTACGATACCTTGATTAAAAACACCGCAATTGAAAAGGGGCAAAAGGAATTGAATTCCGATTGCCCCTTTTATTTTTTATTTTTCTGAAATTGTCGAAAACGACTATTTTTCCGAATGTATTTACCTCAACTGTGCTTCCATTTCTGCCAAGCGTGTTTTCTTTTCGGCCAGGTCTTTTTCCAATTGCGCAATTTTTTCCGGATTCTGTTTTTTCTTGGCTTTTTCCTTGTTCAGAGATTTTTCATTTGATGCGATCTCCTGTTTCAGCACTTTGATTTTCACTTTTAGCTTGCTGTTATCAACTTTGGCCTTATTGTCTGCTTTTTTTGCATCTTTTTCGGCTTGCTTTTTATCGGCATACAAATTCCGCACTTTCGAAGCTGACTGTTCCGCCTGTTTGTTGTTATCATCTTCCAATCCTTTTAAGCGGGCATTTTCCTGGTCGGCGATTGTCATTGCCATTGCTTTCTCCGTTCTTTCTTTTCCGAACGCAGCAGCGTTTTTACGGTACCGTAATTCTTCCAGTTCATTTTTACGAATATCCAGGTCGATCGAATCCACCTTATTCATTGGTTTGGCAGCAGAAATTTGCGATTCTTTGGTAGCGATCTGATTATCGTAATCAGTCATTTTTCGTGTATAATCACTGTTCTGTGTTTTCACTGCAGCAAGTTCAGAACGTTGTTTGGCCGCCTGGTTAGCTTTTAATTCCAACTCTTGTTCTTTGGCAACAAACTCTTGCTGTTTGTCGATATTTATGGTCTTCTTTTTTGTTTTCTCTACACGTTCAAGTGCGAGTTTATTTTTCTCCTGCGTATATTTCAATTCTTCAATTTCGAGTTCAGCCAGCTTTTGCTCATAAGGCGACATTTTGGCTTTGTTGTTTTTGTATTCGAACTCTTTTGTAGCAAGATTTTTCGTTGAGTTGGTCAGATTGTTTTTTGCGTCCTGCAATTCATCCACCGCAGGCTCAGGATCCGACTGAATTCCTTCCTGCTTATCCTCTTTTACAGGTGTAGTTGTTTGCTCTGCAGGAAGATCTTTAATGATCACATCTTTTTTAAACAACATGGCATTGTCGCCATTGTCTTCCTTCACTTCATCATCTGCATCCACAAACAATCCCAAACGCCATGTTCCACTTGGCACATCGATATCTTTAAAGGAGATCGTAAGGTTCTTGTATTCCTTCGACATAAAATGTTTCATGTTCTCGATCCGCCAGGTCTTGATGAAGATCGGATCTTTCCCCGCCTGATAGAGATAGAGTTTCACGTTGAAAGGAGAAATGAGGTGTTCAGAGTTATTGCCATCAGACAATACCATAAAATTTACACCCTTAAATGTGCGGGTATTGCTGTCGAAGGACTCCCACCACATATTCTCTTCGAGGTTAGTGGGATATACATTAGCATCTTCAACTTTTTGGGCCTTTGCTCCGCTGAATCCGGACAAAAGGGCGATTAGGAGGATCAAATTTTTCATAGGAGGATTATTTTTTTGCGAAGATAGCCAAGAACGTGCCAAAAAATTCAAACGTCTTATTATCAAATAATTACCATTTTACTTAACCGATAAATCAAGCCTCCCCGGGCAAAATCCACACCATCGCTCATTTCTACCACTTGTACAATGAGTGAAGGCTGGCAACCTTTTTGCGCCTAATTTTGTCTATATATCTCATGATCCGACTTTTTCTCCTTCTATTCATTCTTTTAAACACCTGTTTTCAATCGGGTGCAACACATATTGTGGGTGGAGAATTGTTTTACGATTGTTTGGGAAACAACAGTTACCGCATCACGCTCAAAGTGTACCGCGAATGTGGTCCTGCCAATTCCAATCAGACGCCATTCGATAATCCTGCCCCAATTGCCATTTACGAAGGCGGAGTTTTGGTGCAGAATCTTTCTGTAACGCTTGGTGGAGTTGTAAATGTGCCTGTACTCATCAACGATCCCTGTTTGTCTTCTCCTCCGAATATTTGTGTTGAGCAGGGAACGTATATCACCACCATTAACCTTCCTACTTCAGCCATCGGATACGATATCGTTTATCAACGCTGCTGTCACAATCCCAATATCATGAACATCCTCGCACCGGGTGATATGGGATCTACGTTTTGGGCGAAGATTCCGCCTGCTGCAACGGCAACCTGTAACAGCAGTCCGCGCTTCAATGCACTTCCTCCGTTGGTAATGTGCAACGGTTCCGCATTTTCGTTCGATCACTCCGCTACCGATCCCGATGGCGATCAGCTCCAATATGTTTTTTATACTCCATTTCATGGTGGCGATGCTTTTGCTCCTGCTCCCAATCCTGCATTTCCTCCTCCCTACACCACCATCAACTGGGCAGGTGGATTTAGCCTGGGCAATCAAATTCAAGGCGCACCTGCATTCAATCTGAACGCGGGAACCGGATTGCTCACCGGAACTCCTATTACAAACGGAATTCATTTGTATGGAGTAAAAGTGATTGAACGAAGAAACGGACAAATCATCTCAGAAATTTTCCGCGAATTCCAGATCACCGTTACGAATTGCCCCTCTCTTGTTGTTTCTGCTATTCCTGTGCAAACTGAATTGTGTCAGGGTATGACACTCAACATTGGGAATAACAGTCAAAACTCCAGTTTCTACCATTGGGATTTTGGTGTTCCAGGCATTACAAACGATACTTCCAATCAAGTTGCACCTACCTACACTTATCCCGATACCGGAACATTTACCATTACGCTCATTGCCAATCCGGGTGTATGGTGTGCAGATACCGCAACGCAAACCTACGAAGTTCATTTACCGCTTAATCTCAGTCTGGCTACTCCTGCGCCGCAATGTGAAGATGTGAATTCCTTCGATTTCGATCTCAATGGAAATTTCACCAATGCAGCAAACATCCAGTGGACATTCGGCCCATTTGCAAATCCCTCTACTTCCGCCGTTGCCGATCCGCAGAACGTGGTGTATTCCGATTCCGGTCATTACAATGCATCCGTTATCGTTACCCAATTCGGCTGTACCGAAACAGTGGATGTAGATCTTGTTGTTTTTCCTCTTCCTGAATTCGGTTTTACCTATCCGCCTGATGACGGCTGCGCTCCTTTTCCCGTATTTTTCACCAATACTTCGTACGCATGGGGAACCATTGCGCACCAATGGAATTTTGGTGATGGAAATTTCTCCAACGAAGCCAATCCCTTTCATCTTTATCCCAATCCCGGATCGTTTGATCTTACGGTTACCATCTCTGTCGATTCCATATGCGTAAAGACCGAAACATTTGTCATTCCCGATGCAATTGTTGTGCATCCCAGTCCTACCGCCTCCGTTAGTGCAACACCACCAAGTGCCAGCATCTGGTTTGCAAATTTCACCGCGTTTGATAATGCAAGCGGACATGTTTCGCAAACGATATTCTTTGATAATGGGTATTCCTTTACAGACACCTCCGAAGCGACCGTGAATTTTGTAACATCCGGCGAACACAGTATCTGGCAGATTGCAGTGAATGAATTTGGTTGCACCGATACATCCTACACTACTATTTTTGTTGAAGGCATGACAACTGTTTTTGCACCCAACGCCTTTTCACCCAACGGAGATGGAAAAAATGAAATTTGGATGCCTCATGTTTACGATGTAACAAATTACCGATTACTCATCTACGACAGATGGGGTCAGCCCATTTTTGAAACCGAACAAACCAACACCGGCTGGGACGGAACTCGTAAAGGAGGAAAACTTTGTCCGCAGGATGTTTATGTGTACCTCATCATCTTCCGCGATTGGTCGGGAATGGATCGTGAGATCAGGGGTCATTTCAGTTTAATTCGGTGAGTTGAAAAAGAAAGTTTCTCAGGGATTTTTAAGATTCGGTACGATTACCACTCATCACATTTTTTGATTCCGGCGTCCTGCAGCGAATAAATTTGCATCAAATTCAAACCATGAAGCTCATTTTCCTGCTTGCCGGCTGTTTTTCTATGTTTCTTTCACAAGCCCAGAACGCTACACTTTCAGGGTCTGTAACGGATAGTAAAGATGCCGCGCTCCCTTTCGTCAACATCCTTTTACTGGAAGCAAAAGATTCTTCACTTATAAAAGGTACTACGACCGATGAAAATGGAAGCTTTCAACTGGAAGATCTGAACGCCGGAAATTTCCTGGTGCTTATTTCATCAATTGGCTATACGAAAAGCTATTTTGGTCCATTGGAACTTGCGGAAGGAGAAACGAAATCACTTGGAAAGATTGTTCTTAAAGAAAGTTCGGAATCACTCGAAGAAATTACTGTTGTTGCACAAAAACCATTTATTGAACGCAGGTTCGATATGACCATTGTGAACGTAGAAAACTCCATCGTATCTGCAGGAAATACTGCCCTTGAAGTTTTGCGCAGATCACCCGGAGTGATGATAGATAAAGACGGAAACATTTCACTCAAGGGAAAATCAGGACTCACTATCATGATCGACGGTAAACCGACCTATTTATCGAGTCAGGATGTCTCTACCATGCTATCCAATTTGCCGGCTGACCAGGTTGAGCGCATCGAGATCATTACCAACCCTTCTGCCCGCTACGATGCTTCCGGACAAGGAGGTGTGATCAATATTGTACTGAAGAAAAACAAAATGCTCGGCAGCAACGGTTCCGTTTATGTTTCCTACACACAGGGTTTTTACGACAGAGAAAATGCAGGTTTCAATCTCAACCACCGTACTGAAAAATGGAATTTTTTCGGATCGTACAATTACGGCAGAAGAAACTCCGCCAATTGGTTCGATCTCTCGCGCAAATTTCGTGAGAACGAACAGGTAGAAAGTATTTTCAAACAAACCTCGCAAGGAAAAGACACGAGTCAGTCGCACAGCGGAAAATTCGGAGTCGATTTTTATCCGCATAAAAACCACACCATCGGGTTTTTCGTAAACGCCATGCAAACAACCGGAGGTGATCGCAATACGAACAATACATTTATCACCGATGCCATCGGAGGACCGCTTTCTTCCTCTCAAACGAATGGAAAAAACAGTGAAAAATGGAGTAATTTCAACAGCAACATCAATTACCGCTGGGTTACCGACACAACAGGAGGAGAACTAAAAGTCAACCTCGATTACGCCATATTCGATCAGAGTAACCCACAGTTTTTTGTTACCGATTACTTCGATGCCGGCGGTACCCCATTTGGTATACCGCTCATACTCCGCAGTGAATTACCGGGGAAAGTAGACATCAAAAGCGCAAAAGCCGATTATGTAAAATCCATCAATAAAAAACTACGACTGGAAACCGGAATAAAATCAAGTTTCGTCAGCACCGACAATAACGCCCGTTACTGGATCGTAGAAAACGGAACAGAATATGTCGACACCACAAAAACGAATCATTTTAAATACACCGAAAACATCAACGCCGCATATTTAAACGGACAGTACCAGCTGAGTGATAAAATAGGATTGCAATTTGGTTTACGAGTGGAAAACACCCGCGCACGAGGTGAACAGATCACTATTGATTCCGTATTCACCAGGAATTACACACAACTTTTTCCAAGCGGGGCAATGAGTTATACCATCAACAAGAAAAACGAAATCAACTTTAGCTATTCCCGACGCATCGATCGTCCGAGCTACCGCGATCTGAATCCTTTCCTCTATTTCCTCGATCCCTACACTTACATGCGAGGAAACACCTTGCTGCAACCACAATTTACCAATGCATTCGAAGTTGGACACACCTTTATGGGATTCCTTACCACAACTGTTGGCTATTCGCACACTACAGGAGTGATTACGCAAGTCACCTCACAGGTCGATTCCACACGAACAACATTTGCAACGAACGAAAATCTGAATTCACTCGAAAACTGGACCATCTCCTCCATGCTACCCATCCCGATTTCCAAATGGTGGATGAGCATGAATTTCATTACCGCCTACCATAACCAGTACAACGGAAAAATTTCAGGTCAAAGTTTTGATGTAGGCATGTGGTCCTGGATGATCAATTCGACAAACCAGTTCACTTTTAGCAAGGGTTGGAGTGCTGAATTGAGTGCCTTCTATATGTCGAAACAAGTCTATGGCGTATTCATAATGAAACCAATGTCGAGCATTAGTCTGGGAGTACAGAAAAAAATCATGAAAGAAAAAGGCACCATTAAATTCAGTGCCGGCGATCTATTCTGGAAAAGCAGATTCCGCGGAACGGTGTTCTTTAATAATATGGACATCAATATGGAAGCCTGGAGCGATTCGAGGGTATTTACATTATCCTTCAGTTACAAATTCGGTAATGCAAAAATTCAGAACCAGCGAAAAGAAAGCGGAGCAAAAGACGAGCTGGACAGGATCAAACAGGGGAATTGATGGGGGATGCATCACAGATGGAGAGAAGGATGGATGTTATCTTTGATTGGCATTGCGCAATCAGAAATATGTAAAAAATGTTGAAGAATTTCCTCAGTTTTTAAATGTAGCTAAATAAGGGGTGGCTTCAGATCGATTTAATAAATGAATTTGGTAAACAAGACTTGACAAATTTAGCCATCCTTAGATCCATCCTTCTGTGAAAAGTCTTCCCTACATCATAACCCCCTAATTCGGCTTCAGCTTAATAAACTCCTGCACCTTGTCGTTATTGATCGTCACCGACAAATTATAATGCTTCAGCATCCATTTCCCTTCTGAGAAACGCAATACACCGCTTCCCCTGCACACACCCATCCAGGTATCGAGATGTTCTTCGAACCAGGCGTACGACAAATCATCGGTGAAATAGATCTTGCGCGACAACGGTTTAAACTTCCATGCTCCTTCCTTACGCTCAAAATACTTCTTTGCAAAATCCCAAAATTTTGTTTTTGTCCAGCGTTCGGTTTTATCCGTACCGAGGTAAATAAAATCTTCCGCCATTGTCCCGAAAAAAACATCTTCATCGCCTTTTCCTGCAGCCATGTGCCATTCATCCATCACCTTATTGATCTCCAATTCGAATGGCTTTACTTTTTCAGTAATGGAAATCCCTTTTTCCGATTGCTGACATTCCTTTTTTCTTGTGTCGGTTATCTGTGTGATCTTCCATCCCATTGCTGTTTTAAACAGATGAAATGCATTTACACCGCAATGCAAATATTTTTTACCCAGATAAAATTCATAATCGGTCCATACAGATGCCAGATCGCCGTCGATATCAATTTTCCAGCTGCGGATCTGCTCATCCCAGATCTCGGGATGTGGTGTTCCTACTGCCTTTACAAATTCATCGACCGACTCCGTTGCCAGTTGGGGAATTCCTTTTTGTTCCACCACACTCTGCAAGCGCGCGGATACATGAAAGACTTGTCGGACCAAGCTGCTATCACCTGTTCGCATTCCGGTAAATAATTGCTCAATGACCGTCTTCACATCAATGGCAGATTGTGCAGCAGAGATCTGTGCTCCGTCTGATGATTTCATCATGAGGAAAGCAAATCCTAAAAGGAAAAAGCGCCTCATGAGAGGATGCCTAAAATTATTTTGATTCGGATGATCCGCTTCACGCTTTCATACACCTGATCGCGGAAGACTTCATCCTTTTTTATCTCAGCCAAAATATCGGCATGCACAGCATCTTCATCACGCGGCATTAGAATTACATCACAACCTGCTTTGGCTGCTTTCAATCCACATTGCGGTACATTCACCACTCCTCCCATTCCCATCGCATCCGTAACGATCAATCCGCGAAAACCCATTTCCTCACGCAATAATCCGGTTACAATTTTCCGGCTTACGGTTGATGGCAATCCTTCGGTGTCGTACTTTTTATTGTTTTTAACCGCGATATGTCCAATCATGATCGACAATACACTGTCTCTGATAAGAGGCTTGTATACATCCACTTCTTTCATTTCTCCATCGATAAACACCAGTTGTTTGTGCGTATCACCTACCACGTATCCATGTCCGGGAAAATGTTTTGCAGTAGCGATAATATTTCTTGCCTGGGAGATACGGATGAATTCATTCGAAAACTGAATGATGGTATCCTTATTCAATCCGAAACTCCGGAAGCTTACCGTAGAATTGGGTGAAAGATCAACCACCGGAGCAAAATTCCACTGCACGCCCATTGCATTCAGCTCGGCACAAATCTTTTCTGTTTCCTTTCGCAGCACATCGAATGAGCGGATCTTGTTCGCGTATTTTACTTTTTGTGTTTCCTTGATCTTCATATTGATCAGACTCAGTTCTGCATCGGCCGAATACAGTAAACGCGGGTGTCCGTTCGCGACGGAAATACTATCAAACTGGCGGGAGAAATTAGTGAATTCCGTTTTGGTACCATTCAGCAAAATAGCACCTCCGATTTTTCCCTCGCGGATGAGTCGTTGCACATGTGCAGTCGATTTACCGAGTTTACCTGCAGCAGGCATGATCATTTGCGCAACGCGTTGTTCATCGCTCAGACGCAGAAAAACTTCTTCCACACGCTGATCCAACTCCGGTATTGCTCGGAAAAAATCATTTACACGATAACTACGCAAGGTGTCACCGGAACTGTGGGCTTGTCCGACTAACGCAACAAGCAAAAAGGCAAAAAATGTTCTCATACATGTAAAACTGCAAATACCTTGCCCAAATCAAAAGCGATCAAGAACAAGGGATAAATCACGACGCAGGGAAACCGCTTCCTTGCCATCGGGTGTTTGAATAAATGCTGCTGTTCTTCGGGAAAGATTGAATTGTTCCCATTTCAGGTAATACCATAGTGCTACCTCACCGGTAAACAGAATAACAAACCAATACAGGAGTGCTCCACCAAAAGAACCGCTAAGCATCCAGTAAATCAGGCAACACAAAATATGCAATACCGGGAACATAAATGCCGCCACGGCAACCTTAATGGAGCTCTGAAAACCGGGATCCTTGATGTATTTTTTTACGATATAACGCGCAGCTACAAAAGGAAAGAAATTATGAATTCCTCCAAAAACGATTAATGGCGACAACAGCACAGTTAGCAATCCCGATAAAACCGGACTGAAACGCGGTGCAGAAGGAGAAAAATGTTTATCGCTCAGTTTATTTCTATTCAGCAGATGACGGTATTCGGCCATTTTCTGATGCCATTCCCCGACTTCCTCCGGATGTTCCCCAATAAATTTTTCAGCGCGTGCGATCAACTGTTTTGCATTGTCAAATTCTTTCTCCACATCATCAATCCCCTTGTTATTGGCATCCATCTGACGCCATCCTTCAACCAGCTCGTAATGTTCATCCGTGCGAATATCAATCATGAGTTCACGCATACGGGCTTCCAGTTCTGTACGGATACGTGCGTGCGCCTTAGCAGGACTTTCCTTGTACAATTCGAGGTACTCGCTGACGTGAATCGGCTCACCCACTTTCATCAGCAGATCGCCGTAGAAATCGCGGGGAGTAGAATAATTAATTCCAATGGGATAAATTTTCACCCCCAAAGCAAAATCATTTTGTTCTTCGGCACTGAATGCAATTCGTGTAACCCCTTTTTTCAGCGGAAGTAAACGTCGGCGTAACGTATGCGTTGCTTCCGGGAAAAGCATCAGCGGACGTTTATTCTTAAGCAGATAAATACAATTATCAAATACCTCATCGTTCTTATCCATATTCTCCATGCCGTCATGATCCTTTCGGTACACAGGAAGCATATTGAGTGAATAAAGAAATTTTGCTGCCAATGGTTTTTTAAAAATGGAAGCACGCACCAGAAAGCTTAACTGATTTTTCCAGCCAAGACCATAAGTCATCACAATAGCATCTAAAAACGCGTTCTGGTGATTGGGGGCGAGGATGACCGCTTCGTTTTTGGGAATTTTTTCGAATCCGTAATAGCGGAATTGCCTGAAGAACCGCTTCACGAAAAAATTCATGTGCGGGTACAGCAGGTTATACATCCATCTGTTTCCGGTTACGCGCATATTACGATCGAAGTTGAGCTCCCAATTGTTGCTCCAGTGATTGTTGAATCCTTTCCATTGTCTTATCGATCACCTGATCGGTAAGTGTCTGTTCAGGGTCCTGCAAAACAAAACGCAAGGCATAGGATTTCTTTCCGCTTTCCAGATTTTTTCCCTGATAAACATCGAACAATCCAACTTCCCGTAAAAGTTTTTTCTCCGATTGACGAGCAATGTTTTCGATTTCGGAGAAAGTGATTTTTTCATCGAGCAAGAGTGAAAGATCGCGACGGACTTCAGGGAACTTAGAAATTTCCTTGTACTTCACTTTGTTCATGTGCAACAATCCCATCACCACATCCCAATGAATATCGGCATAAAATACAGTCTGACGGATATCCATCTTTTTGGTGATCGCACCACGGATCCATCCGAATTCTGCTACTTTTTTCTTCGCAATCTCCAGCGCCTGACCATCTTCGAACCAAGTGTTATCCAATGCAACTGTGCGTAAAGCAGCATTCAATCCTAGTCGGGCAAAGACATTCATCACTGCCGATTTCATTGTAAAAAAGGAAACATCATTGGAAGACGCGTTCCAGCTTTCAGTTTCTCTTCTGCCGGTTAGGAAAAGCGATAAGCGTTGTTGCTCCTCGTATTTTCCGTTGCCAAAATGAAAATATATTTTTCCGAATTCGTAAAAACGAAGATCCGACTGTTGACGATTCAGGTTATGCGAAATCGCCTCCAATCCCGAAAAAAGCAAAGTCTGACGCATCACATCCAGTTCAGAGCTCAGTGGATTGAGCAGACGCACATGCCATTCCTCTTTCATCTGTTCACTTCCCGCAAGAGAAGCATAATCGCTACGCGTAAGTGAATTGGAGAGGATCTCGAAAAATCCGTTGGAAGATAACAGATCCGAAACAGTATGGCGAACCGCATCCCTATCGGGTTTTGGAGCAGGATTTAAAGAAGAACTCATTCGCGCAGGAAGAGGAACCCTGTTGTATCCGTAAATACGCAAAATTTCCTCCGCAATGTCGGCAGGACGTTGAACATCCACTCGGAATGGCGGAACCTGCAGTAACCAGGTTTTGTTGGTTGAAACAATTTTTATGGATAACAATCCGAGAATCATTTGCATCTCATCCGGAGAAATTGTGGTTCCGATGAGTTTATTGATTTGTTCCGGATCGATATCCACCTCGAATGGGGAAAAAGGCACAGGATAAAAATCGCTGATATCTGATTCCACAACTCCACCACATAGTTCAACGATCAATTCAGCAGCGCGATGCAAGGCAGGTACAACCATATCCGGATCGGCACCTCGTTCAAAGCGGAAGGAAGAATCGGTATTCAAACCATGACCACGTGCAGTTTTGCGCACATGCGCAGGATCGAACCAGGCGCTCTCGAGAAAGATACGTTGCGTGGAATCATTTACACCCGACTTCGATCCGCCAAACACACCTGCAATGCAAAGTTCTTTCTCCTCATCGCAAATCATGGTATCCACATCGCGCAATTCGCGTTCCACATCATCAAGAGTAATGAAACGTTTTCCGCTTTTTGCTTTGCGTACAACAATGGTATTTCCTCCAATGGCAGCAGCATCAAAAGCATGCAGTGGCTGACCAAGTTCATGCATTACAAAATTGGTAATATCCACCACATTGTTGATGGGACGCGCACCGATCGCTTTTAAACGATTTTGCAACCACTGAGGTGAAGGAGCAACTTTAATATTTCCTATGGTAATGCCTGCATATCGTTTACAGGATTCCTGATCTTCTACACGCACTTTTACAGGGAAAATTCCTTTTTTTAAATCAAGTGGTTTCTGATGAGGAAATTCCAATTCCGCCTTATCACCGCGAAAGCGGATAGCAGCATATAAATCGCGAGCCACACCATAATGCGAAGCAGCATCAACACGGTTAGGTGTTAATCCAATTGAAATTACTTCATCACTTTCCAATTGAAAATACTTTGCAGCAGGAAGTCCAACCTCAACTTCTGGAGGAAGAACCATAATTCCGTCGTGACCTTTCCCCAGTCCAATTTCATCTTCCGCACAGATCATTCCATTGGATTCAACCCCGCGTATTTTGCTTTTTTTGATGGTGAACGGATCACCTTCACTCGGGAAAAGTTTCGCACCGTTAAGTGCAACGATCACCTTCTGACCCGCAGCTGCATTGGGAGCACCACAAACAATCTGCAAGGGTTCAGCCTCTCCAACATTGACTGTTGTAATCTTCAAACGATCTGCATCCGGATGCTTATCGCAAGTAAGGATCTCACCTACAACCATTCCTTCCAAACCACCCTTTACGCTTTCCACTTTTTCCACGCTTTCCACTTCCAAACCAATATCGGTAAGCAGATCGGCAAGTTCATTGGTAGCAAGATCGGTTTTGAGGTAGTGTCGCAACCAGGATACAGAGATGTTCATGTGAAGAGAATCAGTGGGGCAAAAATAACAATTTCAGTCCTCTGAGAGAGGGAAAGACTGCGGTATTGTTAAAATTATCGAAATCGCCTATGGAAAAACGAATCAAGGCTCAAAATCCTTGTACAGAAGGTACTTTTTACGGATTTCCCTGAAGGAATTCAGTTCTTTTTCCCAGCTTTTACGAATTTCTGCCTCACTCATCCCCTTCTCGATCTGTTCCCGCAGCACTTTTCCACCCGCGAGCAAAGTGAACATACCGTCGTTCTCGAAAAAATTCTTTTTATCCGTACAGTTTGCATACATCGTAAGCAGCCAATTCAGGTTGATGCATCGGGTTTTCAGCACATTGTTTGCCGAATCGCGCAGATCGTAACCATTACATTCCACATCCATATGCGGAGGCTTTTTGGCAGCAGCAACAGATCGCGGTGTAAAACGGAATGTTCCGGGGGAATAATCCGGCATACCGATCACTTGAAAAGGAAAATCAGTTCCGCGTCCAACCGAAACAAATGTCCCCTCAAACAAACACAGCGAAGGATAGAGGTAGATCGCAGCCAGATTCACCAGGTTGGGAGAAGGTTTCACCGGCAATTCATACAGAACGGAATGATCGTAATTGCTGCACAATACAACTTTAAGATCGCATTGCACACCACCTGCCAACCAGGCTTCACCGTTGATCATTTGCGCATATTCAGCAACAGTCATTCCATGCACAATGGGAACAGGATGCATTCCTACAAACGACTTATGCTCCATGTTCAACACCGGTCCGTCCACATAAAATCCATTTGGGTTGGGCCGATCAAGTACAAGAACAGTTTTGCCATTTTCAGCTGCAGCCTCCATAATGTAATGCAACGAAGAAATATACGTGTAAAAACGCGCTCCCACATCCTGAATATCGAAGATAATGACATCCACATCCTGCAAAACTTCTGCCTTTGGTTTTTTATTATTGCCATACAGGGAAACGATGGGTACTCCTGTTTTAGGATCTTTACCACTCTTGATATGCTCACCTGCCTGCACTTCTCCGCGAAATCCGTGTTCGAGCGCAAAAACTTTTTGGATATCAACACCCGAAGCAATTAACGTATCAACCAAATGCACACCATTCACGAGTGAAGTCTGATTCGCTACAACTGCTACTTTCTTTCCCGAAATGAGAGGCAATACACTATCCATTCGCTCTGCACCCATGATTGGTTTTTCTGCAATCTGCTCCTTTTTCACGGAAGGTGTATCACTTGAAAGGGCATGTTCAGAAGGCGCAGCCTGGGATGTTCTGCCGGAAGAACAAGCGAATAGTGCGCTGAACAATAGACAGGCAGTTGGAAGAAGTGTTCGTTTCATTCAGATTCTGTACTTTCGTTGAGTATGAATTTCAGTTGGCATATTGCAAAACGCATGCTAAAAAACGAAAAAGGTGAAGATCGCTTTGCCCGTCCCGTTTTACGCATTGCTGTTTGGAGCATCGCTCTTGGAATTGCCGTGATGATTTTATCTTTATCGGTGGTTACCGGTTTCCAGGAGGAGATCCGCAATAAAGTTATTGGTTTCGGTGCTCATATTCAAATAACGGCCTTTAATGCCAACCCATCGCTGGAATCAGATCCGGTATTGATATCGCAGGATTTTTACCCTTCGCTCAACGATGAACCGGGTGTAAAAAATATTCAGGTATATGCCTACAAGCCCTCCATTCTCCAATCGCAGGAGCTCGACAGCAACAAGGAATGGCGCAGGGAAATTCAGGGAGTATTGATAAAAGGGGTTTCAGGCGATTACAACTGGGATTTCCTCAGCGAAAACCTGGTCGAAGGACGACTACCCGATATCGAAACCAATGTAGTAAGTCAGGATATCCTTATTTCACGCACACTTGCATCACGACTTCGTTTGCATGTAAATGATACCGTATCCTCCTTTTTTATCAGCAACAACGCCCCCCGCGAACGCAAGCTGAAGGTCTGTGGAATTTACCACACCGGTATGGATGAACTGGACAAAAAACTGGTGTTCATCGACCTCAAACATTTGCGCGTAATCAACAATTGGGGAATAACAGCCATGTTGTATGTACGCAATGATGTAAAAGACGGAAAACTGATTATTGAAGCCGATGGAAGAGGAAGTGGAAACTACCTTTTCGATTTCGGAAACGGATTCAGTACCCGTTCTACTTTATTGCTAAAACCCGGAGCAGACACCACTATTCGCGTGGTTGTGGCGAGTACTGAAAACACACTTTACGGAGAAACCAGCGATGAATTTGCTTCGAAATGGATTCCTGATACAGCATGGCTGGCATTGAGCTATTATCCAAAAATTACTGCTGCATCGGAATATGAACTCGAATCCAATCCCGAAGTAGAACAAGCAGGCGACACCCATTTTGTGTACCATCATCCAGGACTGAATGTCATTGCCAAAATGCACAATTCGGGTGGCAGCGGAAAATACTATGCAGGAGGATTTGAAGTCTTACTCAACAACTGGAATGATTTGCAAGACTCAGATGAATTCATTTATAAAAACATCGGACCGGAATTTCAAACCAAAACCATTCGCGAACTTCATCAGGATTTGTTCCAATGGTTATCGTACCTCGACCTCAACATCTGGGTCATTCTTACATTGATGTTACTGGTATCGCTCATCAATATGTGTTCCACACTACTGGTACTAATTTTGGAACGCACCAATATGATCGGACTACTGAAAGCACTTGGAGCAAGCAACAAAAAACTGCAAATGGTATTTTTCTACAACGGAGTGGTGCTGATTGGAAAAGGACTGATTATTGGAAACATCATTGCAATTGGATTTGCCCTGCTCCAATGGCAGACAGGTTTTCTTTCCCTCGATCAGAGCACCTATTTCATCGACACAGTACCTATCCGCATGGATATTTTATCCATCATTCTGCTTAATGCAGGCACAATGATCATTTGCATGGTCACGCTTTTACTTCCTACATGGCTGGTTAGCAGGATCAGTCCGATTAAAGCGATCCGCTTCGACTAAGACCCTACCCTGTCTGAACTTTTTCCTACTTTTGACCCACCAAATCCATTTCATGAAAGTCTGTAATAACATTCTCGAAGCTATTGGTCATACCCCAATGGTTAAGCTCAACGAAATCACCAAGGACATTAAAGCCACTGTGTATGCCAAGGTAGAAACCTTTAATCCGGGAAATTCCATCAAGGACCGCATGGCACTAAAAATGGTTGAGGAAGCTGAAAAAGCCGGACTGTTAAAACCGGGCGGAACCATTATTGAAGGAACCAGCGGAAATACCGGAATGGGATTGGCTATTGCGGCTATTGTAAAAGGGTACAAATGCATTTTTACAACAACAGATAAACAATCGAAAGAAAAGGTAGATGCACTGCGCGCATTTGGTGCAGAAGTAATTGTTTGTCCCACCGATGTCGATCCCGAAGATCCGCGTTCGTATTATTCCGTTTCATCGCGACTGGTGAGTGAAGTACCGAATAGTTGGAAAGCGAATCAGTACGACAATCCCGCCAATGCAAAGGCGCATTACGAAACAACAGGACCTGAGATCTGGGAACAAACACAAGGGAAGATCACTCACCTGGTTGTTGGAGTTGGTACCGGCGGTACACTTTGCGGAACAGGAAAATATTTAAAAGAAAAAAATCCGAACATCCAGATTCTTGGCATTGATACTTACGGTTCAGTATTTAAAAAATACAAGGAGACAGGTATCTTCGATAAAAACGAGATTTATCCCTATATCACCGAAGGCATCGGAGAAGATTTCCTCCCTGAGAATGTTGATTTTTCCATTATCGATCATTTCGAAAAAGTAACAGACCGCGATGCTGCTGTTTATACGCGTGAGATCGTAAAAAAAGAAGGAATATGGGTTGGTAATTCAGCCGGAGCTGCCATTGGTGGTTTGTTCCAAATGAAAGACCGATTTAAAGAAGGAGATGTTGTTGTTGTAATTTTCCACGATCACGGTTCGCGTTATGTTGGCAAAATGTTCAACGATGAATGGATGCGCGAAAAAGGATTTCTGGACAAGTCCGGACTTACAGCAAAAGATCTTGTTGGTACTCGAAATGAAAGTGAAGTAGAAACCATCGAGGCAAGCGAAAAAGTTAGTGTTGCCATTGAACGAATGAGCAAAAACAACTATTCGCAAATGCCGGTAACGCTCGACAGAAGAATTGTTGGATCTCTAAGTGAAAACACCCTCTACAAAGCCATTGTAAAAGATCCGAAGCTGAAAGATGCAATGGTAGAAGTTGTAATGGAACATGCTTTTCCGTTTGTTGACATTACCACACCTGTGGATGCCATTGCAGGAATGCTCAATGCAGAAACTCCGGCTGTAATGGTAAAAGATTTCAAAAGCGACAAAGCCTACATCATTACTCAATACGATGTGATCAAAGCACTCTGCTGATGTTCTACACCGACCAAATGAATCGACAATGCGTTCTGGAGAAAAAACCGGAACGCATTGTTTCTTTAGTGCCTTCGCAGTCGGAATTACTGTGGGATCTTGGTCTGCAAAATGAGTTGGCGGGGATAACAAAATTCTGCATTCATCCTGAAAAAATGTTTCACACAATTCCCAGAATTGGAGGCACCAAACAACTGGATTTGGATGCCATCCGAAAAATCAATCCCGACCTCATTATCGGCAATAAGGAAGAAAACGATCGCAAACAAATTGAAGCGCTGGAAAAAGAATTTCCGGTTTGGATGAGCGACATCAACAATCTGGGTGACGCAATTGAAATGATAAAAAGTGTTGGTATGATAACACAACGCGTAAATGAGGCCGCACGAATTGCAGATACCATCTTTGCTTCTTTTTCAAAATCACCTGTTATAAGCAATGCTCCAAAAGCCATTTATCTGATCTGGAATAAACCTTTTATGGCAGCTGGGAAAAACACCTTTATTGATGAAATGATACGTAAAGCAGGATTTACAAACCTGATAAGCGAATCGCGTTATCCGGAACTAACAGAGGAACAGATTGCAGACCTTCAACCTGAATACCTTTTACTTTCTTCGGAACCTTACCCCTTTGAGGAAAAACATGTTGACTACTGGAAAAAACGATTACCGGAAACAAAAACAATAATTGTGGACGGTGAATTTTTTTCCTGGTACGGTTCGCGTCTGCAAAAAGCGCCTGAATATTTTAATACTCTTCGTCAGAAGTAATACCCTCCTCATCTTCTGCAGGCGTTTTAAATCCTACAAACATCGATGCGATTGCACGCATAAAACTGATAGTTTCAATCAGTGAATGTTTCTTTTTGTCGTTGTAAAAGATCTTACCGTCGAAATTCACATTGTTGGCATTGGTTCCAACCGAATATCCGTACCCGTAATGGACTGTCGAAATCTCTTCCATAACTCCTTTGATCATAAAACCAAAAGGAGAATCAATTGGAATTGCGCTAATGAAATTGCTTGAATTAAAATAAAACCAATTGGAAAAACCTTTGTAGAGTGGATCAATATCAGTGATGTATCTATCGGTATTGCTCATGGCTAACACATTGCCTTGAACGATAAAATGGTAATCCATATTAAAGGGAGTGGAGAAGGAATAATATCCTGAAGAATCCTTTCGAATAAGCGTATCGACAGCTAATTGATCCATCATATCGCGTATCTTATCGGGATCTGTTAATGCAAATGCTGCTTTGAATTCAGGAATCGGAACAGAGCTGATTCCTTTTTTCTTGTCGCTCGGATTTAATTGGTCTTCGCTAAAACGAACAATCCTCACGCCATCCACTTCAAGAACAAACTTATCGCCCAAACCGGAACGCAATCCTCCATACAGTTTACTTTCAAGAGAATCGGGAACATCAAGCAAATCACCTTTTGCGATCCAGTCCACCCAACGATCGGGATCGAAGGTAAGATGCAGGTTAAATATTCCATCGAGCAGATCAACAGGAATTTCTTTCTGGTGCTCATGCAAAACAAACACATCCGAAGCATTGGCCAAAAGAGAAGGATCGGTTGAAAGCACATACTTCATATCGAGTCCGTCCTCACCGAAAACGCCATTGAAACGAAGCGAAGAAATAAAACTTCCGAGCAATCCTTTCAGCGCCGGTGCATCATCCATCTTTTCAATTCCCGGATGCAATTCCATCATAAAATCTTCTTCACCGGCAATGGTCTTCCAATCGCGAGGAGATGGATTTTTCTGATGCAACACATGCAACGCTGTTTTTTTGATTGCTGCCAGATCTTTTGATCCGGTAAAGATCAGCGCTACTTCATTGTTGTAAGCGAAGGAAACTGAACCATCGCTGTGAAAATGTACTGCCTGATCGAGATCTTCAGCTGTTCCCTCACGCTTGCTGAGGAATTTTTCCAGTTTACTCTCCTTGGCAACATCGGCCATCATAAATGAAAGCTGCTCACCACTTGGTGCCTGCATGATCACAAATGTAATCCGACCCAGAAACTGCAGACCGTTATCCATATTTGCAGTCCAGTCGATTTTCTCCGACTCATCATCGCCTTCCATCAGCGATACAATCTGCTCTTCGTGAAAGAAAACGTTGTACAACAATGTCCCTGCAATACTCCGCGAATTCATACAAATGACCGCCTGGGCATCGGCAGGAATGTAATGCAAATGAGCAGGTTCATTGGGCGAAAAAGCCACCGAATAAATAAAAGCATTCAGGAAAAGAAGTACTGAAGCGAAGATGATCCGGAATGCTTTACCTGTCATTGTTGTAAAATTTTAGGGCTAAAATAATGGAAAATAGCGAATTCGCTCAGGAAGACGTAATTTTGGGCACTGTGAATCCATTTCGGCTCCTCATTTTACTTCTTGTCTGGCTCATCTGCCTGCCGTGTTCGCTTGGCGCTCAGAGAGTAGGACTGGTCCTTTCCGGCGGTGGAGCTACCGGGATGGCGCATATTGGAGTACTTAAAGCACTGGAAGAAAACGGGATTCCAATCGATTATATCACCGGGACCTCTGCAGGTGCATTGGTTGGGGGAATGTATGCTGCCGGCTATTCTCCCGCTGAAATTGAAGCAATGGTCACCTCCGAAAAATTCCTCCGGATGTCGGAAGGACGTATCGAGCCACAATACATTTACTATTTCAAGCAATTTGATCCCTCATCGGGAATGGTCTCTCTACGCCTCTCCAAAGATTCACTCAAACAGACCTACCTGCCCACCAACCTGGTATCACCTACACTGATGGATTATGAAATGATGACCGGATTTTCCTCTGCGGCTGCAGCTGCGGGTTATAATTTCGATAGTCTGTTTGTTCCCTTCCGCTGTGTGGCCAGTGATATTGTCGACAAAAAATCGGTAGTCTTTGCAAACGGACAACTACACACTGCTGTCCGCGCATCCATGTCCTTTCCCTTTTACATCAAACCGCTTAAAGTGAACGGACGTTTACTCTTTGATGGCGGTCTTTACAACAATTTTCCTGCTGACGTGATGTACGATGTTTTTCTTCCGGATATTATGATTGGTTCGAATGTTTCAGGAAACACGCCGCTACCCGATGAAGATAATATCATGTCGCAGATACGCAACATGATCGTAACCCTGCAGGATTTTGAACTACGTTGTGATAATGGAATAATTATTCAACCTCAATCCGGAATTTCCACTTTCGATTTTGCATCAGCACGCGAAGCTATTGATGCAGGATACCGGGAAACGATTAAAAACATCGACTCCATTCGAAAAGTTGTCGGCAGAACTGTTGATCCTGCAGAAATAAAAGCGCGAAGGGAAGCATTCAGAAAAAAATGTCCGCCACTTGAGTTTGACCAGATAGAAGTAGAAGGCATAACCAAAAACCAGCAACAGTTTGTACAGCGAACACTTGTAAAGCGAAAAGAAAAAAGCATCAGCGAGCAAAAACTAAAACCCCGCTATTTCAGAGTCGGGAACGATGATCACATTGCAGGAATTTATCCTACTGCCATTTACAATCCCGCTACGGGAAAATACAATCTGAAACTCGACATCAAAAAAGAAAAAGAATTCAATGTAGAATTCGGAGGCAATTTCTCATCGCGACCAATCAATACCGGGTATGTCGGACTCCAGGCTCATTTCCTCGGTCGATCGGCGTGGACAGTTACGGGTAGATCTTGGTTTGGAAAATTTTATGCGGCAGGTTATGGATCTATTCGCTACGAACCACCGACGAAACTTCCCTTTTATATCGAACCTGAATTCACTTTGCAGCGAAGGAATTATTTCAAAAGTTTTTCCACCTTTTTCGAAGATGTAAAACCATCATATATTATTCAGACCGAACAACAGGTCGGATTGAATCTGGGATTTCCTGTTGGCAACCGCGGAAAATTGGTTGTAAATGGAAAATACGCTGAACTCATTGATGATTACTACCAAACGCAAAGTTTTCTTTCCATCGATACTTCTGACCAAACAAAACTGTATGCTGCTTCACCCAGTGTTTATTATGAAATCAATACGCTTAATAAAAAACAGTATGCCAACGAAGGCATGTATGTATATTTCGGAGCAAAAGGAATAAGCGCCTGGGAAAGATCCATTCCCGGGTCTACCGCATTAAATCGCGACACTTCCTACAATTACCACAAATGGTTTCATCTCAAGGCTGAATTCCAGAATTATTACAAATCAAAAGGATGGTTTAGACTGGGTGTTCATTTTGAAGGCGTGTATTCCATTCAACCCTTTTTAAATAACTACACTGCAACAATATTATCCGCACCTTATTATCATCCTATTCCAGAAAGCAAAACACTCTTCATTTCGAATCTTAGAGCTTTTCAATATGTTGCAGCAGGACATCAGATCATTTTCCATGTAAAGAAAAATATTGACTGGAGATTAGAAGCGTACGCATTTCAGCCATTCAGCAGAATAGAATCGGGACCCGATAATCAGGCACAATACGGGGAACTGCTGAAAAAAAGATACCTCATTGCTTCAACAGCAATCGTATATCATAGTCCATTCGGACCGGCATCGGTAAGTTTCAATTATTATCCCGATCAGGATCGTCCGTTTTCGTTATTGTTCAATATGGGTTATATCATTTTCCCACGTCATGCCATTAAATAGGCATCAGACTGTTTCTTTCCATTGAATCAAATCGCGAATCACAACACTTGCACATGCACCTCCAAATGCAGCGGGCAAGTACGACATCGTTCCGTATGCCGATTTTTTAAAATTCGTTCCATCGGTAAGCATCAATGAACCTGCGGGTGCTTTTTCGGAAGAAAATACTGCTTTAACACCTTTGTAAATTTTCTGTCGGTGTAATCGTTTGCGCACATAATGGGCGAGTTTGCAATTGAAGGTATTCGAAATATCTGTAACACGGATTCGCGTTGGATCCAGCTTTCCTCCTGCACCCATTGAAGAGATAATAGGAATATTGTTCTGGTGACATGTAGTGATCAATGTAATTTTTGGAGTAATGGAGTCGATTGCATCAATCACATAATCGTATCGCTGCGAAAAAAGCAATTCCTTCATAGGCTGCATTCGCAAAAACTCATTGATAACCGTGAGTTGCAGTTCCGGATTGATCGCCAGTAAACGTTCCTGCATCCATGCTGCCTTGGAGACACCATGCGTTGTGGAAAGTGCAGGTAATTGGCGATTCCGGTTTGTCGGATCAACGATGTCCCCATCGCAAATCGTTACCTTTCCTACACCTGCACGAACAATAAACTCTGCAGCAAAGGAACCAACACCTCCAAGACCAACAATCAATACATTGGAGCTCATCAATTTCGTCAGACGTTCATCACCAATAAGAAGTTTTGTTCTTCCCAACCATGCAGTCTCTTTCATAAGCGACAGAATTTTGAAAAATTTCTTGCAATAATTTTTTGAAGTTCTGAATGAGAAATCCCCATCAGATGTTCCGCAGCAGAATATATTTTTTCGATAGGCAATTCACTGTCATCGGTCTCCAGAAAAATCCGGTCACGAGGTATTGTAACAATTTGTTGACCGGCTTGCGAATTTTCATTGAGCAAAGCAGACCCAAATGAAACATTCCAACCGTTTTTCAGTAAAGGAGCCAATATTGTTTCCCGGTTATTCCAACCGTGAAATACTATAGGAACAGAGACTTTCTCTTTTAATAAAAGCGTGCTGCATTCCTGATGCGCTTTAACGCAGTGAATCAACAACGGTAATCCATGCTTTTCTGCCAGCATGATTTGTTTAGAAAAGCAAGCTTCCTGTTTGGAAAAGTTTTCCTGATTTCTGAGTTTATCCAATCCGCATTCGCCCAAAGCAATAATTCGCGATTTAAAATCAGGTTTATTTAAGAAAACTTCCAGTTTTTGCAGGCAAACTTCATAATCACTTCCAACATTCCAGGGATGAATTCCAATTGAAAAATAAGCCGTAGGAAATCGTTCAGCAAGTTGAACCAGGGAATCACTATCTGCCTGCATAACCACCACCTCAGCCGAAGGATCGAAATGATGAGAATGCAAATTGATCATAGGAAAAGTAACTTACACGTTGAAACGGAAGTGCATCACATCACCATCCTGCACAATGTATTCTTTTCCTTCAACCGAAAGTTTTCCAACGTCTTTACACGCTGTTTCAGAACCGTATTTGATGTAATCTTCGTAATGAATCACTTCTGCGCGAATGAATCCTTTTTCAAAATCGGTGTGAATTACTCCGGCAGCCTGTGGTGCAGTCATTCCTTTGTAAATAGTCCATGCACGTACTTCCTTCACTCCTGCAGTAAAATACGTTTGCAATTCAAGCAGGGAATAGGCAGCGCGAATCAACTTATTTACTCCGGGTTCTTCGAGTCCTAACTCATCAAGGAACATCTTGCGTTCTTCAAAGGTTTCCAATGCAGCAATTTCCGACTCCATTGCAGCAGTGATAATGCAAACCTGAGCGCCTTCTGCTTTAACCGCATTTTTTACGGCATCAACATGCGCATTTCCTGATTTAACCGAGGCTTCGTCCACATTGCATACATACAAAACAGGTTTAACCGTTAGTAAATGTAAATCAGCAATTGCAGCTTTATCTTCAACCGAAAGTTCCATACTGCGTACGTTCTTTCCCTGCTCAAGATGTGCTTTAATGGCCACTATCAGATCGTATTTCTTCTTGGCATCTTTATCGCTTCCGGTTTTGGCCTGCTTTTCTACACGAGCCATTCCTTTTTCGACCGACTCCAGATCTTTCAGCTGCAATTCGGTATCGATGACCTCTTTATCGCGAACAGGATTCACCGATCCATCAACATGAACAATATTGCCATCTTCAAAACATCGCAATACGTGCAAAATGGCATCCGTCTCACGGATATTGGCGAGAAACTGGTTCCCCAATCCTTCGCCTTTGCTTGCTCCTTTAACAAGACCTGCAATATCTACGATTTCAACCGTTGCCGGAAGTACACGCTCAGGTTTAACAAGTGTTTCCAGTTTGTACAAACGTTCATCCGGCACATTGGTCATCCCAATATTCGGCTCAATTGTGCAAAAAGGGAAATTAGCCGCTTGCGCTTTTCCACTCGATATGCAATTAAACAATGTGGACTTACCGACATTTGGTAAGCCCACAATTCCACATTTCAATCCCATAATATTACCTCAATGAATGAGGCGCGAAATTATCATTTTCCGCCGAGAACTGTAACAGTTCCTGAGTAAACCTTGTCTTTCCTTGTAATATAAAGGATGTAGAAATAGGTTCCGTCGCTAACCGGCTTGCCATTTTTGAAATGTTTACCATCCCAATTGTTCTGGTAATTATCGCTCGAATAAACCATTAATCCCCAGCGATCGTAGATTTCAAGGACAGAATTCGGGTTATTTTCAAGGCCAACCACAACAAACTTATCGTTTTCACCATCGCCATTTGGAGAGATCACGTTTGGAATGATTACACTGCAATCTTCAAACATAACAATGGAAGTATCAACGATGGTTGCGCATAAATTGGACACTGCTACTGTAAAAGCAACAGGACCAGGCACCGCGCTCATTGCTGTTATCACTGCTGTAGTTTCGCCGGTGCTCCACAGGTAGGTACTTCCGGGTTCTGTTGCATCGAGAACTAAAAACTCATCTGAACAAACCGTTCCGTCAGGCAAACTTGGGGCCGGGTCTTCTAGGTAATAGACCGTAATTGTGTCACTAAAATTGCAAATTGCATCGGTAACTGCAAACTGGTATTCGCCCGTTTGGTTCACCGTTATTGTAGGATTCAAGGCCGTAGTGCTCGAATAATTCACAATACTTCCGGAAGGCTGTGAAATCGTTGACCAACTCACTGCGCCAGGTGCTGTTGTTCCTGTTACGTTAAAGAAAAGGTCGCAGGTTTGTCCGCTTGCTGGTAAGGTTGGAACGGGTAAAACAATTACACGAATAGTTGTATCGTATGTGCAACCAAAATTATCCGTAACCTGGAACGTATAAAAATGTGGTCCTGAAGTGGTAGGACGCACAACAATTGCAGTATCACCTTGCCCGGAAATAATGTCGGGGCTCGACTGCCACATTTCTGTTGAAATCAAAGGAGAATAGAATTCTGTATTAGGGTTAATTGCAGGATTAAAGAAGATTCCCCACTCGAAAATATACCCGTCATCGATACCCAAATTATCACGAATGGTAATTGTCCAGTTTCCATTGATGGGACAACCAATAAAACTTGCAAACGATACTTCAGGATCGTATGTCCCCGAAGGCATGGTCTGTCCGGCAGAGGGACTTGGGGGTGCTGTAAGATTCTGGGTATTACCTGCAGCACGCTCCTGGCCTAAGGTCATCCAGGGAGCATTGTCTTCAAAGCAATATTCGTAACCAATACCAGGTGTTCCGTTTCCGGTATCATCGGCTTCACCAAGAAAAGTACCTCCACCATTAAATCCGCCGGGAAACAACCCACCGGGACCATAACTGTTGAAGATGTTGATCATAGTTCCATTTGGGCAGGTAAGTCCCATTTCGAGGTCACCTAAATAGGAATGCTCCATGGTAACGCAAAATGAAACGATATCTGATGCAGAGGTAATGGTTTGACCGGGAAGGAAATCGGTGATGGTAACAGATGTCGTATAATTCTGTCCTGAACCATCCGGCAGATAGGTTAAACCTGCAAAAATTCCACCGATCTCAAAAGCACCAACAGTTGGAGATACACCAACAGTATCAGTAGCGGTAACACCACCAATAAGATACGTTTGTTCTCCAAGGCATATCGTGTCTTCCACAGGCATTGTACCAGCAAAACTTGGTATGGTTGATACACGGATCTTACATTTCATGATCTGGATATAACCAACAGGATCGGTGATACGCAGCGTTACAAGATAACCAGAGCGGTTAGGAGGAGAAAACCAAACTGTATCTCCGGTTTGAGAAGTACCATCCGAAAAATTCCAGAGGAATGTGCTGTTGTTATTGTTCTGACTATAACCAAAAGGAACACCATAGTTCAACTGATTATTTTCAGATGAATACATGAAATTAGGAGCAGCAACCAGCATTACTGAATCTTCGAGACAGATATCAATATACCCAGTGTCGAGAGGATTCAGTGCGTTGGGTCCGGCTCCGTTTACAAATCCTAAAATATGCGGATCATATGGCTGAGGAGGATTACCGCAAGAAACATTCGCCTGCCAACCCGTTCCTGTTCCCGAGGCATCGGAAGTAAACTGAATAGTTAAACATCCTGTGGGATTTGCAAAACTGGCTGTATAGGTAAAACCGTTGGGGTCTGTTACACTGTTATGCGTTCCTAAAAGAGGAGCAGCAGTAGAAGTTCCGTCAAAAACAGAAACAAAATCACCGGCCAATACATCCCAGGTAAAGCCAACATTTATTGCAAATGCTACTGTTACTTTGCTACCAACCAATGCGTTGATATCGGGGCATATCACTATGACTTCATTCTGGTTATTCCCATAATTACCTCCGGCGCCACCGGCATCGAAGAAATTCTGAACTGAACCATCGTCAAAATTGGCACAGGTAATTGGATTCGCCTGATCGTAATCGGGATCAGTAATTGTAATTGTTTGAGCCATTGCTGCCGGTGAAAGCAGAATCAATAGTGCAATAATCCGGTTTTTCATGCTTATTTTGGATTTCGGTATAGCTTATTTATTCATCTGACTGCGGATATGGTCTTCTGAGTAGACCACCAGCATTTTATCGGTTCCTGAAATCCTGTAGTACTGCCAGTTTGTCTTTTCAGGAAAGAGATTGAGCGCAAACAGGTTAACATTCTTCTGATCAGGAACAGTGATTGAACCGCGAATTTCCGTTGCACTACCCTTTTCAGAAGGAAGATCCATAATAACCCATCCTTTTGTGGCAACCGCATTAAGAAAAGCGAGTTTGGAAGGATCTGATTTTTTCATTTCCGTCAATTCTTTCACCGTATATGCGGATTCAAGACGTTGATCCCAGTCTGATTTCTGAGCTTGCGCAAGGATTCCTGCAAAAAGGAAAAGAATGAATAGTGCAATCGTTCTCATGATGTTTTGGTTTGTTGTAAAGTTAATTTTTTATCAGAATGTTTACGGCATGTTTTTTATTGAACTCTTTAAATGCAAAGAATGGATATCACCCAATTTTCAAAAGTTATTAACCCGAGGGATTAGCTCCCTATGCAAACATTTACATTTGAGGCCTTAATCCCGATTCAAATGGCAGACACCAGTACCCTGAAAAGAACCTGTTCGCAGGTAAGACGTGATATTGTAAGAATGGTTGCAGCAGTTCAAAGTGGTCACCCCGGAGGTTCATTGGGATGTGCAGAATACTTTGTGGCTCAGTATTTTCATAATTTAAAACACGACCCGAAAAAATTTAACATGGATGGAAAGAATGAAGATTTATTCTTCCTTTCCAACGGTCATATCTCACCGGTTTGGTACAGCGTATTGGCACGCACGGGCTATTTCCCTGTAAGCGAACTGGCTACCTTCCGAAAGTTAAATACTCGTCTGCAAGGACATCCTGCCACGCACGATCACCTTCCGGGTATCCGAATGGCTTCGGGTTCTTTGGGTCAGGGATTAAGTGTTGCACTGGGTGCTGCTCTAACTAAAAAACTGAACGGCGACAAACAATTGGTTTACAGTCTGCATGGCGATGGAGAATTGCAGGAAGGACAGATTTGGGAAGCCGCTTTATTTGCAGCGCACCGCAAAATCGATAATGTCATTGCAACAGTAGATTACAATGGAAGGCAAATTGACGGTGATGTTGAAAATGTTCTCTCTCTTGGAAACCTGAGATCGAAATGGGAAGCCTTTGGCTGGACGGTAACGGAAATTGAAAACGGAAACGACATCGACCAGGTTATCAACGGACTTGATCACGCCAAGACCCTGACAGGCAAGGGTAAACCTGTAATTATTCTGATGCGTACTGAAATGGGCATGGGAGTTGATTACATGATGGGTACACACAAATGGCATGGATCAGCACCAAACGCAGAACAAACCGAAAAAGCACTCGCTCAACTCGAGGAAACACTCGGTGATTATTAAAATGAAACGCTACCTGTTTTCAGGCATTCTCCTGCTTTTTTTCATTGCAGGCGCACAGGCACAAACCAAGCCTGAACAGAAAACACGTATCCTTTTCATTTTTGATGCTTCCAATTCCATGAATTATCCCTGGCAGGGAAGCAGCCGCATTGCAGTGGCACGACAGGTAATGTTGCGCACCATCGATTCACTAGGTAATATTCCGAATCTGGAAATTGCATTGCGGGTTTATGGTCACCAAACACCACTTATGCCCGGTCAACAGGATTGCAACGACACCAAACTTGAAGTTCCTTTCAATGGAGATCTGCAAGGCAACATTAAAAAAATACGCAACACGATCGGTTATGTAGAATGCAGGGGAACAACTCCCATTGCACGCTCACTTGAAAAAGCAGGTGCCGATTTTCCGGAAGATAAAAATGTACGCAACGTAATAATTCTTGTCACCGACGGAATCGAAGCATGCGATGAAGATCCCTGTGCAGTTTCAAGAGCACTACGCAGCAAGGGAATCATTGTAAAACCATTTGTGATTGGTGTCGGATTAAGCCTGGACCACCTCACTTCGCTGGAATGTATCGGAACAGTTTACGACGCATCCACACCGGAAACCTTTCAAACCATATTGGGAGTTGTGGTTAGTCAGGCTTTGAACAATACCACTGCACAAATCAACATCAATAACATCCAGAAACTACCCAAAGAAACCAATATCAGTTTCACTTTATTCGACGAACGCACAGGGGCTGTGAAGTACCACTACATCCATTCGCTGAACAAAGCAGGGAATCCGGATACACTAACACTTGATCCGCTTTTAACCTACCGTTTGGTTGTTCATTCGCTTCCAACTGTTGAGAAGAAGGGAATTCGTTTAACGCCTCAAAAGCACAATACCATTGAAATTGATGCTCCGCAAGGTTCAATTGAGACGAAAATTTCCACTTACAACAAATACGCACCTGTATTTTGCGTGGTCCGCAAGCAAGGAGAATCGCAAACCTTAAACGCTCAAAAATTTCCGGAAAAGCAAGATTATCTGGTAGGCAAATACGACATAGAAGTATTAACACTGCCCCGAATTTATATTCGTGATGTAATTGTTGAGCAAAGTAAAGTGACCAAAATTGAAATTCCTCTTGCAGGAGTGCTCGACCTCAACACACCTAACGGAGGATATGGTTCGATCTTCGTGATAGAAGATGGAAAACCGGTGTGGGTTTGCGATTTGAAAGATGAGGAACGCAAACATTTCATCAACCTTCAACCCGGGAAATACAAAGTCGTGTACCGAAACAAACGCAGCGATAAAACTGTGTACTCAGCAGAAAAATCATTCACCATAACATCCGGACAAACCACCGTTATCAGTTTATAACACCATGGAAAAATTTAAGATCAAAAATCAGCAAGACACCCGCAGCGGATTTGGAGAAGGACTCCTGGAGCTAGGGAGAAAAAACCCGAATGTAGTTGCACTATGCGCCGACCTTACCGGATCGCTGAAGATGGATGCTTTCGAAAAAGAATTTCCTGAACGCTTTTTCCAGACAGGAATAGCAGAAGCCAACATGATCGGACTGGCAGCAGGAATGACCGTAGGTGGAAAAATTCCCTATACCGGAACATTTGCCAACTTCTCAACCGGACGCGTGTATGACCAGATTCGTCAGAGCGTTGCGTATTCCGATAAAAACGTAAAGATATGCGCATCGCATGCAGGATTAACACTGGGAGAAGACGGTGCAACTCACCAGATCCTTGAAGATATAGGAATGATGAAAATGCTGCCCGGAATGACGGTGATTAATCCTTGCGATTTTAATCAAACCAAAGCAGCCACCATTGCAATAGCCGAACATGTAGGTCCGGTTTACCTCCGATTTGGCCGACCTAAAGTCCCCAATTTTACAGAAGAGAATCAAAAATTTGAGATTGGAAAAGCGCTAATGCTGAATGAAGGTGTGGATGTAACCATTTTCGCCACAGGACATTTGGTATGGAAAGCAATTGAAGCGGGACGCATTCTGCTTGAAAAAGGGATTAATCCTGAAATCATCAATATTCACACGATTAAACCTTTGGACCAGGAAACCGTCTTAGCTTCTGTACGCAAGACAAAATGTTGTGTTACTGCCGAAGAACATCAGGCAGCGGGAGGATTGGGAGAAAGCATTGCACAAGTGCTGGCCCGTAATTTCCCTGCACCTATGGAAATGGTAGCGGTAAACGACACTTTTGGCGAAAGCGGTACACCGGATGAGTTGATGGTTAAATACGGACTAGATACACCTGATATTGTTCGCGCAGCAGAAAGAGCTGTAGCCCGTAAATAAGGCCCACGGAAATAGCGGCCGTAGTGTTATGATCGAAAAAAGCGATAAAGAACTACTGGCCTTGTTTCTACAGGGAGATAACGCAAATAAAGCTTTCTCACTGATTGTACAAAAGCACCAGCGAAAGCTATATGCTATTATTCGTCGCGTATTGATCGATCATGACGATACGAACGACGTACTGCAAAACACATTTATCAAAGCCTGGAATGGATTATCCTCTTTCCGCGAAGAAGCGCAATTGAGCACCTGGCTGTATAGGATTGCGAGTAATGAAACCCTGAGTTTTCTTCGGCAAAGCAAACGCGACCGACATTTGTCCATCGACCAACTTTATACCGACAGTAATTACTCCGTTGGCAATGCGATTGGTCCTAGTGCTGAAGAAATAGAAAAAAAACTTCACCACGCCATTCAGCAATTACCTGAGAAACAACGATTGGTTTTTACCATGAAGTACTACGAAGACCTGACCTACGAGCAGATGTCGGATATTCTTGGCACTTCGGTTGGGGCCTTAAAAGCAAGTTTTCATATTGCGGCAAAAAAAATAGAAGAGGAAATAACCAACGGCGCATTAAACCTTTCGCCGGCTAATGCATCAAACAACAAATGAACAGCAATTCTACATATCAACCTTCCAACGATTCACTTTCCGCCCCATCAGGGTACCATGAAGAATTTCACAGGAATCTCATGCAAAAACTGGAGCGGGATGAATGGCAGAATGAAGCGCCTGTGCTTGCCTCGCTGAACAAACCACGTGAACTGCTAGCCCCGGATAATTATTTTGCTGCACTTCCGGAGCTGGTGCAAAACAAACTTTCGTCGGGCAAGGTCGTTTCGATACAATCGCGCTTATGGTTCAGACTTGCGGCAGCTGCTGCTATCATTGCACTTGTAGTGAATTTTCTTCGACCTGATACCAATGAATTCTCCGGCGAAATTTCACTCAGCGAAGTGGAGCAATCGACACTCGACAATTATCTGGATGTTGAATTCTCCGCCTACCTGGATGAAGATGATCTCGCTGAAATAGTATCGAATGAAAATAACCGCTCATTCTCTTTTTCTGCGAGTACTGAAGAATTAACACTTTACCTGGAAGAAGAGGCGGATACGGACGACATGGCTGAACTTTTCGCCGAAAATTGAAATGCATAAATACAAACACAATACGATTATTAAACGAATTAATCTAAATCACTTACAATGAAAAATCTAGTATTGATGCTGCTCGGAATCGGGATGATGGCGACAGTAAGTGCACAGGAACCTGAAAAAAAAGGCGAATCGCACAAAGAAAAAATGGAAGCTGCCAAAATCGGTTTCATTACCAAGGAACTTCAGCTTACACCAGAAGAAGCTCAGAAATTCTGGCCTGTATACAATCAGCGCGAAGCAGAACTGGATGAGGTAAAAAAAGCAATGCGCAAAATCCATCGCGACAAAAAAATTGAGGAAATGAGTGATGCTGAAGTCGACAAATCCATGGAAGACCTCATGCTGCTTCGTCAACGCGAACTCGATATTGAAAAGAAGTACCACACCGAATTCAAAAAGGTACTCCCCGTAAAAAAAGTGGCTCAGCTCTACCATGCAGAAATGAAATTCCGTCATGAAGTAATGAAAGAGTGGAAAGAACGACACGGTCATGGTGAACACGGCCAAAAAGGACAACCGGATAAAAAAGGCGGTAAATGAACAAAAGGACTTCTTAACGAAGTCCTTTTTTTTGCTCCGGGCTTCCACTATTTCATCAGATTCACTAATTTGGTTAAATGAAACACTACCTGCTTATTCTGGGGCTTATTATGCCTTTTTGGGTTCAATGCCAATCTGCAGAAAAAGGAAAATTATTCATTGACACAGGAGGTGGATTAGGGGTGTATCACGGTTTTTCCATTTTCAGTCCACCGGAAAATGCAGGAATTAATGCCGCTGCATTTTCCGGCAACCTTCGAATCAACTATTTTGTGAAACCAACAATTTCAACAGGAATTGAGATTCGTCATTTGGTCTATCCCTCCAATGAATCCGACACCAACCGTGTGATCGCTTCTGCTTCAGGAACTGGAATTTTACTTACTGCAGAAAATGTTTTCTTCAACAGAAAAAAATTTCATGCATTCGTAGGTGCAGGATTAGGGGTGTACAGTTTTGCATACGAGCGTTACGAACGTGATAGTACCCAAACTATTTCCGAAAATTTAGGTCAGATCAAAGCCAGGGGAACCAGCATTTACCTGGGAACCGGATTTCGCTGGTGTTTCAGTAAACACCTAGGTTTAAATTTCAGAGCGGGATACTCCATTTACCCATTGCGTGTTAATGAATACCGATTTAACGGCAACGTACAGGAAGAAATGGATTACCGAAAATCAACTGAGGTTATTCTAAATTTTCGGGGAGTGGAAGGACAATTGGGTTTGAGTGTATTCTTTTAAGTTGGCAGGACAACCAGAAACTTCATACGTTCGCCAAGAAAAAAAAATTTCTTGATACTCATTTAGTAGACTTAGTGTCCTAGTGGTAAAAAAACTACCACAACTCAAAATCCAATGAAACATTCTCAGCCCGTGTTGTAGGGTTCTGCCGCCTGATGAAAGTTCTCGAACAGCATTCATCACATAATTGAGCAATTCACTTACCTGGACTTTTTCTTTTCCTCCACTCGCATTACGCAACGAAAACCGACAGTAGACCTTACAGAGTCAGGACTAAGAAACGTATGGGATGGAATTAGCCAGTCCTTTGATCCGTTTCTTACATCCAAAAAATTAACACCACGTATCATTTTGCTGCCTTTAAAAACCCCTTCAGCACGCTCTGTAAATGATACATTCTTTGAATTTTCAAGAAAATACAGCAATTGCATTTTCCTTCTCCTCTCATGAACCTCGACCCGAAGGCCTGAAAAATCTGTATCTATCCATTCGGATACGTTGTCATAATAATTTTCAACTTTTTCAGATTCCTTTTTTCCGGATGAGTTTTTTCGAATAAATTCTCCACCAAAAACACAATCATTATACCAATAAGGATTCAGCCACCTGTTAATGATGACATTTGGCACAAAAGGGCTAATCAATTTTATGCTATCTGAAAATTGATGAGCCTGAAGAATAGCTAAGTCTCTAAAAGAAATAACATCATAAACGGATAGTGGAACATCAGTAAACATTTCTTCCAGGTTGTATTTAGGATCGTGTGCTGTTTGGGATTGCAAAAACAAATGAACAAAATCAGATTCAACTGCCGTTGGAATAGAAACCTTTACTGTTATTCCATTCTTCTCCAATTTATTATTCATCATTTTAGTTTTCCATTGACAATATGCTGCCGCCTGTTCAAACGTAATTCCAACCACCGGATAATCATCATATGCCGGATGCCAGAAATACATATTTACCATAGGATCCATTAAATTCAACCAAAAGCCATCCAGAAGTGCGTATTCCATGTATTGAAAATCATATACCCATGATAAAGAATCAGGAACAACCGGAACATTTTTTTCTTCGTGTCCGATTTGAAAAATATACTGTAATTTTTTATAATCGAATTCTTTCCTTCTATAGTAGCGTTCATGATCAGGCAGATATAGGTCTTTAATTTGGTTCGATATCAGAGAATCGTTAAATCTCACCTTAACCTTCCAATTCAACCTCCGAGAACCATCTTCATTCCTGGACTGAAGCAGAAATACATTGGGATCTTTCAAAGAAAGTACCCTTCTGATAACTGAATCACGAACCCAATCTCTGAATTCCCGGAATTGGGAATTGGTTACTTCGCCTTTCATACAATAAAAGCTTTCGTAATCCCGGCTGATGTCGATAGTATCAGAGGTTCTTTTTAATACAATACTTCCATCCGGTGAAAGTGAATCAAGAAACTGAGGAGAATAGTTATACATCATGGAAGCAGGAAAAAAATTCCGTTCCTTTTTCCCTTTAAGTAAACCAGGAGAAATTTTTTGCCAACCCGGAAAAACGCCTTTATAATCGTTTTGCTGCGTGTGTAGGAGAAATTTTGTAGAATATTGAATCGATCTCCATTCAAGCATTCTGACAGGAAATGCAAAATCTGACAGACTATAATAAGTTGAATTGGCAGGAGAAAAAATTTGCATAAAAACCCCAACCAAAATGCATCTTGTTAATCTCATACTACTTCTTGTTTAAATCCAATCCACTATAATAACCTAAATCCAATTCAGTATAATATTTAGTTAGCAAACTGATCTGTCCGGTATGGTAGGAGAAATGTTCAATAACATGTATCATAATACTCATTCCACTCTCCTTAAAAACCTGTACTTTATGAATTTCGTGTAATAGCTTTTCCGAAACACATTCAAGATTGATATCAACATCATTTTCTAACTGATCCAATAAAGCGTGTAATTCTGCCTTTGTCCAGCCTCCCCTGGAATTAAATTCTGCATCTCGATTCCTTTCATCATCAATATTAAATAATCCGGAGAGCATCCATTGTCTGGCATTTCCACATAAATGAAGAACCAAATTTCCCACAGCAGGGATTTCTGAATTTGGTTGTTTCCAGATTTCCACTTCCGATAACAAATTCAGACACTTTCGGATACGTGGAATACTTTCGCCAAATACACGACGACGGTATTCCTTCACCATTTGTTCTGTTAATGACATCATTTCAAATTACAATCTTATTACCACAACTCAAAATCCAATGAAACATTCTCAGCCCGTGTTGTAGGGTTCTGCCGCCTGATGAAAGTTCTCGAACAGCATTCATCACATAATTGAGCAATTCACTTACCTGGACTTTTCCGTTATCATCGGCATCTGCTTCATGATTCTTTAGTCCATTCAGCAAACAATAGGAAAACAAGCCATTTTTCCACTCGCTACTCTCCATCGCAAATTCTGCCCCTCCGGCGCTGCTAATGATTGTTGCACCGGTACCGCGACGAACATCAGCAAAAATTTCCTTAAGTAATTCGGATGAAGAACGTAATCCCATGGCGTCTTTTCGCACAAAACCATTACCTACAGCACGAAATCCAACATCGCCGTTTTTTTCTGCAGTAGAAACAGAAGCAAGGATCATTTCATCTTTTTCAACTTCGCCGCTATGACAGGCATCAATCAGAAACAACTTTTTCAGAGGAGCAATGCTATCCAGAAGGGATTCAAGTGATTCGTAAGACAATCCCTTAGCAGCAGGAGAGGCGAAATCCATATCATAAGACGACAAATAATAATTAAAACCGGCATCCAACACACCATGTCCTGCAAAAAACAAAATCACCATATCATTTCGTCCTGCCTTTCGAAAAAAGGAACGAATATCACCAAGTGCAGATACGGTTACTTTTTCATTGGTAAACACTTTGCTTTGTACATCTGCAAAAACTGTCCCTTTGAGTGATTTCACCAAGGCATCAATATCATTCACATCTTTGGTTGGGTATTTCAGGTTGAATCCAGATTGTGCAAATTCTGAGATACCCAATCCGGCAAAATAAAGTGTAGGTTTTGAGTTATCGGAAAAATCGGTAATCACACGTTCTCTTCCTGATTCAATCCCCTTATCGTTCATCACAGCAACATCAATGGTATTACTTCCTGCAGCTAAAGGAATGATTATGTCCTGTGTGTGATCTGTGAGGCCTTTTTTCTTCAAGGAGATTCCATTTTTACCAAATACAGGAACTTCATTGATCCAAATTAGAATTCTGTCGATCGCAGCGCCTTGAGATGTTGCACGAAGGGAGAGTTTGAGATCCTTAGTTTTGGTCTGAATTCCGATTTTATCGCGATTGAGAATTGATACCACAGGAGGATTTCCACCTGCTTCAACTTTTTGCAATCCTGATTTCTCGATCCGTTTCATCCAGGTTTTCTCCAGCGCAGCAATAAGTGCAACGTTTTTTGATCCCAATGTTGATAAAACTTTATCCGGACGATTCAATACCAAATCAAATTGTTCAAATGGAAAAACATTTCCTCCTTTGTAAAAACCAACCAAATCGTATCCTCCTTTTGACGTGAAATAGTAATTCTCACTGTTGGCAACCACGAAATCCTTATCGTTGAATACCATGGTAGCGATATTTTGCTTTTTATCAGTATCCCAAAGCCTTACAGATCCGTCATCCGAAGTGGAAACAAGTAATTTATCATCACTACTGAAGTGAAACGAATTGGCCCAGCTGGAATGTCCTTTCAATTCAGATACAGAATAATCGGGTTGAACCCGCAAATGCATGACCCACTCCTCACCCATGCTGATCAGGAATTTCCCGGTATTGGAAAAAGCAACAGGAAACAATTGTTTTCTGATTGCAGCTTCACTTCGCGTTTTGTGCTCGGATGGGTCGCGGAATGATTTTGCAGGTTCCTCTTTTCCTGTTTCGTACAACATTACCCTTTTGGTCTTTGCATCCTGAGCCACCAGAAATTTTCCATCGCCTGAAAAATCTGTGCTTCGTGTTGCTGTTCCCTTGATCGCAACCTTTTCTTCTTTCAGTGCAGGCAATTTAAAAACGGTAACATGACCATCTTCCGCAACTGCAGCAAGTTTTCCCTTTGGGTGAATACTCAACGACGTAACTACCCCCCCTGCCTTTACGCTTGCAAGCAGTTTACCCTGCACTAAATCATACAAACTCAATGAACCATCCACACTTCCCGATAACAATAATTTATTATCCTTGCTGATATCCGCACAGGTAATTGCAGCATTGTGTTCATAGTGACTTTTTCTTTCGGAACCATCCATATTGCAGGATATCATCTGAGCGCCATCTCCAATTAGAATTCGTTTTCCATCGGGAGAAAATACAACAGCACGGACTTCCGCAAATTTGGTTGGTATGCGTTGAACGGAATTATGACGAATGGAAAAGATCAGAACATTGTTGCTTGACTCAAAGCAAATGGCCAGTGATTGATTATCGGGACTAAAAACCGCGTTGGAAGGAATAGAGACACGTGGTTGCTTACGAATGGCAATGACAGAACCGGAGGCATCCTTAATGGTTACAATGGTAGAATTAACCTCAGCACTGTAAGGATAAAACTCGGAAGGTTTTCGGTCGATGGAAAAATTTTCCTTGCCAAGGATGGAGGCAACATCAATATCCGTTGGATTTCCTCCTTTGGCACGGACTGTTACCTTTTTAGTACCCGGATCGAAAACAATATGATCCACTTCACCGGCAACGCGTCCGGATAACAAATGTTTATTCCACGACTTTGTATTTACAATAAATGCAGATCCTTTTATACCGAACAACAACATATCATCGTTTACACCGAAATTCAATTGTGTTATTGGGAAAAAATCATCGTAAAATTTTGTGGTGACTTCTTCAAAATTACCGGTCGAAAAAACTTTGCATGTACCCAGATCACCACGCATGTATAAAAATCCACCTTCGGGACTATAACCGACCTTTGTAACATAAAATGAAAATCCTGTTACTGTTTTAATCAATTTTCCACTACGGAGGTCCCAAACCTTAACGGTTTTATCACGACTTGCAGTTGCATACGTTTTGCCTTTGGGATCAACAGAAACAAAAAGAATTTCGTCAGTATGTCCCTGTTGTACTACGAGATGATCATGTTGTGCTGATAATACACCGGATAAATGAAGAAGAAGAAAGAATAAAATACCGCGCATAACTGTTGTTTTGGCTAAAGATAATTGACTCTATCGAATCATCGAATAAGGTAAACACCTGACATTAAACCCCTAAGGAATCACCTTTTATCCAGCGATTTACACAAAACATAGTGGAAATGAGGAATAAAAGCGTACCTTTGCACCCTTATTTCAGCACCTTATTCATGCAAAAACTCAGAAACATCGCGATCATCGCGCACGTCGACCACGGTAAGACGACACTTGTAGACAAAATGCTCCTAGTTGGAAAACTGTTCAAAGAGCACGAAACCCCCGGAGAATTAATTCTTGACAACAACGACCTAGAACGTGAACGTGGAATTACCATTCTTGCTAAAAACGTATCTGTAAAATACAAGGATTACAAAATCAACATCATCGATACACCGGGTCACGCCGACTTTGGTGGTGAGGTTGAACGCGTGCTTAACATGGCAGACGGAGTATTGTTGCTTGTTGACGCCTTTGAAGGTCCGATGCCACAAACACGTTTTGTAACATCAAAAGCACTTGCAATGGGACTAAAACCCATTCTTGTAGTGAACAAAGTTGACAAACCCAACTGTACACCCGAAGAAGCTTACGAAGCGGTATTCGAATTGATGATGAATCTTGACGCTACCGATGAGCAGTTGGATTTTCCTGTTGTTTACGGTTCAGCAAAGAACAACTGGATGGGAATTGACTGGAAAAAACCGACTGACAATATCGAGGCGCTTTTCGAGATGATCATTTCGCATATTCCTGAGCCAAAAGTTGAAGTTGGAACACCACAGTTACTGATCACTTCACTCGACTTTTCACAATACATCGGTCGTTTTGCGATTGGTCGTTTGCAAAGAGGAGAATTGAAATCAGGTCAGCAAGTAGCACTTGTAAAGCGCGACGGAACCATCACCAAGCAACGCATCAAAGATCTTTTCGTTTTTGAAGGATTCGAAAAGCGTAAGGTTGATAATGTTCAGGCAGGAGACATTTGTGCTGTTGTAGGAATTGAAGGATTTGAAATTGGCGACACTATTGCCGATTCAGAAAAACCTGAAGCATTAAAAACAATCGATATCGAAGAGCCTACCATGAGTATGCTTTTCACCATCAACAATTCTCCATTCTTCGGTAAAGAAGGAAAGTTTGTAACCTCACGTCACCTCAAAGAGCGTCTTGAAAAAGAACTTGAAAAAAATCTTGCTCTCCGTGTTGCAGAAACCAATTCAGCCGATTCGTTCAACGTATCCGGACGTGGAGTACTGCACCTTTCTGTTCTCATTGAAACCATGCGTCGCGAAGGTTATGAATTACAAATTGGTCAGCCACAGGTAATCCTCAAGCAGATCGACGGTATCAAATGCGAACCGATTGAAGAATTGACCATCGACCTTCCTGAAGAACATGCAGGAAAAGCCATCGAAATGGTTTCAACTCGTAAAGGAGAAATGTTGAATATGAGTCCAAAAGGCGGACGCATGGTTCTCCAGTTTTTGATTCCTTCACGCGGATTAATTGGATTGCGTAACAACATGCTCACTGCTACTGCAGGAGAAGCTGTGGTTACTCACCGCTTTAAAGAATATGCTCCGTTTAAAGGAGAAATTCCCGGCCGTCAGAATGGTTCATTGATCTCAATGGAAAACGGTGATGCCATTGCTTATTCCATTAACAACCTGCAAGACCGCGGAACCTTCTTTATCGACGTAGGTGAACCTATTTACGAAGGACAGGTAATCGGCGAAAACAGCCGTCCCGGTGACCTCGTAGTTAACGTTACAAAAACCAAGAAGCTTACCAACATGCGTGCTTCAGGTTCAGATGATAAAATGCGTATTGCACCTCCCAAGCGTTTCAGCCTGGAAGAAGCACTCGAATACATTCAGGGAGATGAGTATGTGGAAGTAACACCCACCAATATTCGTCTTCGTAAAGTAATTCTCAGCGAAAGCGACCGTAAGCGCGCTTCAAACACGAAACTTCAGCTTTAATCTGATTTTACATTAATGGAAAGTCCCGGCAGAGGTGTCGGGACTTTTTTTATTCTACTGATTTTCTCCAGCAAAAAACCGTACGATCGTCGCCTGCAGACACCAATAGGCCGGTGAATTTATCCCAATACAATCTATTCACGGAAGCAGTGTGTGCAAGATGTGATTTACGTTCGATGCGCAATAGAAAATCATTTGTTTCCGCATTCCAAATTTTTACGGTCTTGTCCCTACTACCGGTAGCAAACAATTTTCCGTCGGGAGAACCAACAATAGTGTATATCGCAAAATTATGGGCGGGAACAGATAAATATGGAATCTCTGATTCGGAATTCCACCAATGAAGAAAGGCATCTTTACCTCCACTTATGAGTGAATTCTCATTTGTAAAAAAAACACTGTTGACCGACATTGAATGTGCTTTCAAATCCCTTATTGGGTTGTAAAATTCAGTTTCAAAAACCCGTACGATATGATCTCCACAAGCCAGTGCAATCTTATCTCCGGAAGGAGAGATCGCTATATGTCGCAGTTTTTCAGAACAGATCGGATAATCAATCAGCAAGCGAAAGGTGGGCACTTCCCAAACACAGAAATGACCATCGGCAGAAACCGTGTACAAGTGTTTTTGTTTGGAATTGTAACGTACATCGAAAACAGAAGACGAATGTTGTACGATATGCCGGACTTCCTTTTTTTCTTTCAGGTCGATAACATGAAAAGCGCCACTTCCCGTGCCTGCAACCAGCAAATGAAACTCAAGGATATGCTCAAGGGCATATACTGGCTGACCAATTTTCACGGAAAACTTTTCCGGCATAAAAGAAACCAGATCCCACTCTGCCACAAAACCATCACTGCTACCCGAAAAGAAAGTCCCCTCTCTGCTACCCGCGCACAAGGCATAAACAGGACCGGCATGTCCTTTCAATTCAGCAGCTTTGGTAAAATTGATGTCCACCCGCTAAAGATACATCAAGGTTCCTGCAAAAAGGAGAATGATTTCCAGACAAATGAATTGGTGCCCGATCGTTCAGCTAACCAATCGAGTGAATACAAGCCATTTTCCTGTAAGGCAGCAACAAACAAACGTCCCAATGCATCATCGAAAGCTATTTCCAGAAAACCGAGTACATTGTCCTCCAGAATATCATTCTCAAAAATCAAACGTCGGTTGCGGTCGCGAATGCCCGTACTGCGGTCGCTTTGCTTAAAAAGAATCGCATTTCCACTCCAGGAATACATATCCGGCGAATAAAACCAATGCTTCCCCTGAAGCCGGCGATACCCAAGCACCTTTTCATCGATCCGCAGCCTTTCTGTCATAATTACCACAATAACAGTAAAATCAGGTGAATTGTTGCACCCGAAATCGACATTTTGGCAGAAAATACCGAATGGCAAAAGAATTGAAATGATAGTGGGCAGTGATAGGTGAACAGTGAACGGTGAACAGTGTTCTGAAGTTCTTTGTAATTACTTTTTACCACACCAGGAACAAACACATGCTAAAAACCACTTACGGATAACTGATAACTAATAACCAACAACACATACTCCACCAGCTATGACAACAGGAAAAATTAATGTTCAGACGGAAAACATTTTCCCCATCATCAAGAAGTTTCTTTATTCTGATCATGAGATCTTTTTACGCGAGTTGGTTTCCAATGCGGTTGATGCAACGCGCAAACTGAAAACACTTGCTTCGATTGGTGAATTCAAAGGTGAATTGGGAGATACCCGAATTCGCATCAGTATTGACAAGGACAAAAAAACACTCACGATTTCTGACCGTGGTATTGGAATGACCAAGGAAGAAGTTGAAAAATACATCAACCAGGTTGCTTTTTCGGGCGCCAAGGAATTCGTTGAGATGTATCAGGACAAAGCTCAAGGAATCATAGGTAATTTCGGACTCGGTTTTTATTCTTCGTTCATGGTTTCACGTCAAGTGGAAATCCATACCCGCTCGTACAAACCCGACACAACACCAGTAATCTGGCAGTGTGAAGGATCGCCGGATTATACCCTTTTGGAAGGCAACCGTACAGAAAGAGGAACGGACATCATCCTGCACATTGCAGAAGATTCGGAGGAGTTTCTGGATGAATTCAGAATAAAAAACATTCTTACCAAATATTGCAAATTCCTTCCTGTTGAAATTGCGTTTGGAAAACGTAAAGAAAAAACAACGGATGAAAACGGTAATGAAAACGAAATTGAAGTAGACGATGTAATCAACAATCCCGAACCCGCATGGACAAAAGCTCCGGCTTCGCTAAAGGAGGAAGATTATAAGAGTTTCTACAATGAATTGTATCCTTTTGCCGAAGAACCTTTGTTTCACATCCACCTGAATGTTGACTACCCCTTCAATCTTACCGGAATACTTTATTTTCCGCGACTGAAAAACAATATTGAAGTTCAGAAAAACAAAATTCAACTTTACAGTAATCAGGTATTTGTTACCGACCAGGTTGAAGGTGTTGTGCCAGAATTTCTGATGCTACTGCACGGTGTGATCGATTCGCCGGATATCCCACTCAACGTTTCCCGTTCGTATTTGCAGAGTGATGCCAACGTAAAAAAAATATCGGCCCACATCACTAAGAAAGTCGCAGACAAGCTTGAAGAAATGTTCAAAAAAGACCGCGAAGATTTCCAGAAGAAATGGGATGATATTCAGGTCTTCATTCATTACGGAATGCTTACGGATGAAAAATTCCTTGAGCGTGCGCAGAAGTTTGCTCTTTTGAAAAATACAGCGGAAAAGTATTTTACGCTTGACGAATACACAGAAAAAATCAAACCTCTGCAAACAGATAAAAACAATCGCACAGTTTATCTCTACGCCTCCAGCATCGACGCTCACCACACCTATATTCAAAACGCAAAAGAACGCGGTTACGATGTATTGCTGTTGGAAGGACCGCTGGTGTCTCACCTTATCACAAGGCTCGAGCAAAAACTGGAAAATGCATCCTTTGTACGTGTTGATGCCGACACCATTGACAAACTCATACAGAAAGAAGACGCACTGCCGTCTAAACTGAATGAGAAAGAACAGGAAAGCATCAAGCCCGTTTTTGAAGACTGCGTAGATAAAACCAAATACACCGTTGTATTTGAAAGCATGAGTGAAAAAGACGTTCCGGTTATGGTTACACAAACTGAATTCATGCGGAGGATGAAAGAACAACAAGCTATGGGTGGCGGTGGAGGATTTTATGGAATGTTCCCTGAGATGTACAACCTGGTGATCAATTCGAACCATCCGCTGACCTCAAAAATCCTCAATGAAACAGACAATGACCGCAAAAAGCAAATGGGTCGTCAGGTAGTTGACCTTGCATTGCTTCAACAAGGCCTTTTGAAAGGAGAAGAGCTCAGTGCGTTTCTGAAACGATCAGTAGAAATGATAGAGAAAATGGGATAAATAAACCCAACTGAACCTAACCTTTCTCATCAAATTACGTAGTACACCTCAACCAATAATCTAATCTTAAATAGAAAATGAAACGTTCAACCATTATTTTATTATCCGTAGCAGGAGTATTATTCATTCTTGTAATGTGGGTCCGTTCCATGTACAATGGAATTATTGAAACTGAAGGAACAGTTGACCAGAAATTCGCTGACATCCAGACACAGTATCAGCGTCGTTTTGATCTTATACCTCAATTGGTGGCGACTGTGCAGATGAATGCGGAAAACGAAAAAGAAATTATTACCAAGGTTACCCAGTACCGTGCCGGAATCACCGATGCAAAAAATGCAGGTGATATCGAAAAAATGGAACCGATGGCACGTGATATTCGCACCGCTATCAATTTGCAGGTAGAAGCCTATCCAAATCTGAAAAGTCCGGATGCATTTCGCGACCTTCAGGCACAACTTGAAGGAACAGAAAATCGTATTGCCAAAGCAAGAAGCGATTACAACGAAGCTGTGCGTGGATACAATGTTCGAATCAAACGATTCCCTACCAACATGTTCAATGCTATGTTTGGTTTTGAGCCAAGGGAAAGCTTCAAAGCTGATGAAGGATCCGATAAAGCTGTAGATGTCCGGGAAGAATTCGGAAAGGGGAAAAATGCCGCGGAATAATTTTTCGGATGCGGATATTCTCCGCATAGAACAAAGCATAGCCGAAGCAGAAAAAATCACCTCCGGAGAGATTCGCATTTTCATAGACAACCGTTGTAAAGAAGATGTCCTTGATCGCGCCGCATGGATCTTTCACGAGATTGGTATGGATGCCACCGAAGAACGAAACGGAGTTCTGATTTATATAGCATTGAAGGACCATAAATTCGCAATTATCGGTGATGCCGGAATCAACGAAAAAGTTCCGAAAGGTTTCTGGGATGCTATCCGCGATGAGATGAAAAATCTTTTTAGGGATGGCAAATATTCTGAAGCGATTGTAACAGGAATCCTGAAAGCAGGAGCACAACTCAGTCATCATTTCCCTTACAAGGAAAACGACACGAACGAATTGTCGAACGAAATGCTCTTTGGGAAATGAAACGCATTTTACTTTTTCTTTTACCGATTCTGCTATTTTCCTCCTGCGAGGAGAAAAAATCCTGCAGCATTCCAGACAAACCTGTTCCCAACAGATTGGTTAATGATTTTGCCGGAATTCTAAGTGAAAACGACACCCGTTCACTTGAGCAAACTTTAAGAGATTATTCTGTAAGCACCACTACCGACATCGCCATTGTAACGACCAACGAATTATGTCAGTACACCCCGGCAGAATATGCATTCAAAATAATCGACAACTGGGGAATTGGGAAAGCCGACAAAGACAACGGACTTGTAATTCTTGTTGTACCGAAAGAAAGTTCGGAGGATGGAAAGGGACATTGCTTTATAGCAACGGGACGCGGACTTGAAGGCGCTGTTCCGGATGCTGTTGCAAAGCGAATTGTGGAAGATGAAATGATTCCTCATTTTAAATCGGGGCATTACAGTTCCGGAATCCATGCAGGTGTTGTAGCTGTGATGACACGTACATCTTCGGAATTTGTTCCGCAACCCATTTCCGGATTATCGAAGTCGAAAGCAAAGAAAAAATCGGAGAAATTCGCGACAATAATTGCATTAATTGGCATTGTTTTCTTTTGGTTTCTTATTTCATTGAAGCGAACAAGCGATTATTCCCGAAGAAATCATGTACCCTTCTGGACAGGTTTCTGGATAGGAAATTCAATGGGCCGACACGGTGGAAGCTGGGGAGGCTTTTCCGGCGGCGGCGGCGGCGGTTGGGGCGGTTTTGGAGGCGGCAGCAGCGGTGGCGGTGGCGCAGGCGGATCGTGGTAATAATTATTTCAAACGTGAACACAACACACATTTACTTTTCACTATTCACCACTCACCAAAAAATCAAATCTCCTTCCGCTCGACAACCATACGATTGCCCATTTGTCGGAATGTCCAGGATTCATCAAAAATAAATTTGAGATATCTGTTATAAAGCAAGAGACGCTTGGTCGCCTCATCGGGAGATTCATTTTCTTTTGGTTCACCGGTAAATTCCACCAACCTGAGATTCGGATGCTCTGCCATGTAGTTTCTTACAATGGTAACTATGGTCGACATCACCCTATAAACTTCACCTCTGTTAGTGAGCGCATATTCTTCACCACCAAATTCTTCATTCAATACACCAAATGCTACAGTAGCATGCAGGAGATTGTCTTTTTTACGGGCGAAACGCACTTCATATTCTACCCCGCTGTCTGTAGTAAACAGATATACACTCCCCGAACTGATTGCCGGTGGAACAATTTTATAGGGGTCGCTGCCTGTTACGCTCACAAAAAAGTGCTAATCATTAAAAATAATACTTTTGGACTTACGTCTGCAAAAATAGGATAATGGCAAAATTCGGCAAATGGTTAGGAGGAGGACTCGGATGGGCACTAGGTGGACCCATTGGAGCTGTGTTTGGCTTTGCTGTAGGAAGCATGGTTGATGCCACCAGTTTTGAAAAAAACGAGGAGATAGAAGGACAATTCCGCCAAACGAGAGAACGCTACCGCCACCATACCACTCCCGGTGATTTTACCGCATCCTTACTGATACTCACAGCAGTAGTGATGAAAGCCGATGGAAAAATCATGAAATCTGAATTGGATTATGTGCGCAATTTCTTTCTCCGGCAGTTTGGGGAGTACCGTACGCAGCAGATCCTGAAAGAGCTACAGCAGATTCTGAAAAAGGAAATTCCCGTGCAGGAGGTTTGCATGGAAATCAGGCATTATATGGAGCACCCCATGCGCCTTCAGCTTATTCATTACCTTTTTGGAATAGCAGCCGCAGATGGAAGCGTGGATAGTGCCGAGCAAAGGGTTATCCTTCAGATAGCGGGCTATCTTGGTGTTAATTCACGGGATTTTGAGTCGATTCAGGCTATGTTTGTCCGCGACACAGTAAGCGCTTATAAAATCCTTGAAATTGAATCTTCAGCGAGTGATGAAGAGGTAAAAAAAGCGTACCGAAAAATGGCAGTGCGCTACCATCCTGATAAAGTCGCCAGTCTTGGTGAAGAACATCAAAAAGCTGCACAGGAAAAATTTCAAAAAGTGCAGGAGGCCTACGAAAACATTCGAAAAGAAAGGGGAATGAATTAAGTTTCTACTATTCGACCTCAGCTCTATATCCTCTTCCTTTTCTCGTCAAACTATTGGTTTTCAAATATCTTGGAACTAATTATTCATAATCCGACCCTTACATCGCGCAGACAGAGATGGTTCGGGAATTTTGCCAAATTACTTTTTACCAACAAAATCAGGATTCCTGTTAATAACCAGCCTGCAATCAGCCCTTACTGCTCTATTTTTAAGAATAGAAACTAAAGCTTATGGAATCCAGAAAATTCAGTGAAGAGACCCTTACTGCGGTCGTGAAGAAAAAAAACATCTTGTTGGTGATTGAATATTGCCTCGAAAACAAGATTGAATTCGTGGTGACTCCCGGAGCGGGAAGTGATGATTTCCTGATTGGATTTGTGATCAAGGAACTTGGTGCTGCTGTTGCGTTGGGAATGTCGCTCAAAGATCTTAAAATAGATTTACAGGGATTACCCGGATTTATTTCGGTAAATCAAATCCGCAGTAAAAAAGGCAATGAAGCAAGTCCGGCAAAAGGTTCGAAAAACGAATCACGCGACATGAGCGACGAACTTGAAATTCCTACAATGGAAAATGCATTAAAATTCGACCTCGAAAACGCATAATCGTTTTTCTATCTGATAAAAGGAAATCCCCATCGGCTTCGGTGGGGATTTTTTTATTTAACGAAGACGAAGACTAAAACTCAATCACATTTCCACCTTCACTTTTAACTAATAACTTTTAACTAATAACTTTCACCAAAAACTTTTCACCTTAAGATATTCTGCTCCAATTCGGACGATCCTTTACCATTTGCGCCAATCGTTGTCGCACCAATTGATTTTCAGGAAGCGTCAAATCCGGATCCTTTTCCAATAAAAGTTGTGCAGCTTCTCTCGATGCAGCAACAATATCTCCATCTTTTGCAAGGTCTGCCAACCGTAAATCCAATGCACCACTTTGTTGAGTTCCCATTAAATCGCCCGGACCACGAAGTTTCAGATCCACTTCTGCAATTTCAAATCCGTCGTTGGTTCTGCACATGGTTTCCATTCGCAATCGCGCATCATTACTGAGTTTGTTCCCTGTCATTAACATACAGAATGACTGATCCGCTCCTCTTCCTACCCTACCTCGCAACTGATGCAATTGTGACAAACCAAATCGTTCTGCGCTTTCGATCACCATCACACTTGCATTGGGAACATTAACTCCCACTTCAATTACGGTAGTTGCAACCATGATGTGTGTTTTTCCATCTGCAAATCGTTGCATTTCTATTTCTTTCGCTGCCGGATTCATTTTACCGTGTACCACACTAATCTGGTAATCGGGTAACGGAAAGCGACGCGATAAACTTTCGTATCCATCCATTAAATCTTTGAAATCAAGTTTTTCGGATTCTTCAATTAATGGATACACCACATAAATTTGTCGTCCCAGTTTTATTTGTTCCTCCATGAATCCGAAAACTTTTATTCGTGCAGAATCAAAATGGTGAGATGTTTTTACAGGTTTTCTTCCGGGTGGCAATTCATCAATGACTGAAACATCAAGATCTCCGTAAAGTGTCATAGCCAGTGTTCGCGGAATTGGAGTAGCTGTCATGATGAGTACATGCGGCGGTGTTGTATTCTTTTTCCAGAGTTTAAACCGTTGTTCCACACCAAAACGATGTTGCTCATCAATAATGGCAAGACCAAGATTTTTGAATTCAACAACCGGTTCAATGAGTGCATGCGTCCCAATCAAAATATGAATCGTTCCTGCAGCTATTCCTTTTAAAATTTCATTGCGTTCCGATGTTTTTGATGACCCGGTGAGCAGTCGAACATTCACAGGCATCAGTCCGAGCATTTCGGTTAACGTTTGATAATGCTGTATGGCAAGAATTTCAGTTGGGGCCATTAAACAAGCCTGAAATCCATTATCAATGGCGATAAGCATACTTAATAATGCGACAACAGTTTTTCCTGAACCAACATCTCCCTGAACCAATCTGTTCATGTGTGCGCCGGTACCCATATCCTTGCGAATTTCTTTCACCACCCGTTTTTGCGCATTGGTAAGTTCAAACGGCATGAACTCCTTGTAGAATTGATTGAACACTTCACCCACTTCACCAAATACAAATCCTTTTGCTTTTTTTGTTTGTGTAAGTTTAAGCCGCACAAGCTGCATTTGCAGAAAAAACAATTCTTCAAATTTCATCCGGAACTGGGCTCTCACCATTTGCTCTACTGAAGCAGGAAAATGAATTTGTTCATAGGCTGTTCTACGATCCATCAATGCATAACGGGAAAGAATAGAAGCCGGAAAAATCTCATGAATACTGCCGGAAATTTCAGGAACAAGAACGCGCATCAGTTTTTCAATTCCCCTGCTGTTCAATCCTTTTTGTGTTGCCTTTTCTGTTGATGAATATAGTCCCTGTAGATTTCCCTTAATACCGGCATTAAAATGCGATAATAACTCCAATTCAGGATGCGGTATCGAATAGCGGTCACGAAAAAAATTCGGTTTCCCAAACAACACATAATCCTCCCCGGGCTTTAGGGCTGATTCCACAGACTTTGCGCCCTGAAACCAAACCAATTCCACTGATCCTGTTTCATCCCTGAAAATTGCTTTAAGACGCGAACCCTTTCCCTTTATCGATTCGATATTGGTTATTCGTCCGCGCAACTGTACATAGGGCAGATCGGGATGCAATTCTGAAACCGTATAAAACTTGCTTCGATCAATGTACCTGTAGGGGAAAAAATTTAGCAAGCCCCAACACGTGTGAATACCCAATTCTTTCTTGAGGGATTCCGCTCTCTGCGGACCAACCCCCTTCATGTATTCAATTGCAGTATCGGGCAATAGCGCCATAGTCCAAAAATACGTTTCAATTTCTTGTATTTAAAGGAATTCTTATCAGATTGTCAACAGTTTAGCATTGAAAATACCTGCTATTCAATGAAGAACACAATTGTAAATCCTTTCACAATTGCATAAGTAATCGTGAATTTCCCTCATTTGGAAGCAACCTTTTCAAAAATACCCCATCTTACTGTTGCACTACCTGAAACCACCCCATTATGAAAAATCGCCTGCTGTTTGCATTTTTTGTGTTTCTATCTTCCTTTTCATTCGGACAAATCACCATAACACCCGGTCCTACCGGTGCTGCGCTGACGTCCTCCTTTATGGGGAACGGACTTACGGCAACCAATGTTGTGATCAACTGTAATGCACAGTCTTACGGAACATTTGCCAATGGAAACACGACCAATTTAGGCTTAACCAACGGCTTACTTATGACAACAGGTTTGGCGACCCAAGCTCCGGTAATTGGTGGTAGCTCCTCTGGAAATGATGCCAGTTTTTGTGTTGGAACCAGTGTAAATGATCCGCAACTGACATCTATTGAACCAAGCGCAACAAACGATGTTTGTATTATCGAGTTTGATGTTACCGCTGTTTGTAATCAGCTACAGGTGCGATTTGTTTTTGGCTCAGAAGAATATCCGGAATATGTAAATGCCGGTGTAAATGATGCCTTCGGTTTTTTTGTATCAGGACCAAATCCCGGTGGTGGTAATTACACCAATTTCAACATTGCACGACTCCCCAATAATTCGATTGTTAGTATCGACAATGTAAACGCAGGGGTAAATTCGGCATTTTACGTTTCCAATTCAGGTACTACAATTGAATACGATGCATTCACCACGGTGATTACCTATTCACTTAATTTAACTCCATGTGCCAACTATCATTTCAAATTGGCAATAGGAGACGCAGGCGATTGCATTATCGACTCCGGTGTGTTTATTGATTTTATTGCCTGTACAACTCCCCCAATAAATGTCACAACTGCATCAACGGCTGCATCATGCGGTGCAAATGACGGAACAGCAACTGCCACTGTAACAGGAGGAGCCGGACCGTTTAACTACAGTTGGAATACTACTCCAGTACAAACCACTGCAACTGCTACCGGTTTAGCACCCGGAAATTATACAGTCACTGTTACCTCAACAGCATTTCCTTGTCTTCCTCCATCAACTTCAACTGTTACTGTTGGAGGATCAGGTGCCGCTCCAACTGTAACCGTTACTCCAACAACAGGAACAATTTGTAACGGAGGAAACGTGAGCCTGACTGCTGCAGGAGGAACTAGTTATACCTGGTCTCCAGCAACCGGATTGAGCTCCACCACAGGAGCAACGGTTACTGCTTCTCCAACCACAACAACCACCTATACGGTAACCGGAACTGGTGCATGTGGTACAGGAACTGCCAGCGCAACAATAACAGTTAATCCTGTCCCTACAACCACTGCGGGATCCAATTCTCCCCTATGTGTTGGGGCAACGTTAAACCTTACCGCAACAAACTCAACCGGAGCCACGTATTCGTGGACAGGTCCGGGTGGATTTACATCCACACAACAAAACCCCTCCTTACCTAACGTTACAACAGGAAATGCAGGAACATATACCGTAACTGTATCGGCCAACGGATGTACATCCACTTCAACTGTGAACGTTGCCGTAAACTCTACTTTTAATGCCACCATTACACCCGCCGGACCGTTCTGCGTGAATGATCCTGCAATTACTTTATTGGCAGTTGACGCTGGAGGATCCTGGAGCGGGAACGGAATTACCAATGCAGCCACGGGAATATTTACACCTTCAGTTGCCGGAGCAGGAACACATACCATCACCTATACAATACCAGGAGCCTGTGGTGCTGCCGCAAACACAAGTATTACGGTTAATCCTGCGGTAAGTGCAGCTATTACACCTGTTGGTCCATTTTGCGTTGGTGATCCGGCTATCACCCTTACTGGAGCAACTCCCGGCGGAACATGGAGCGGGAATGGTATTACCAATGCATCCACCGGAACCTTCGATCCGGCAACAGCCGGTCAGGGTACACATACGATCACTTATACCATTGGAGGCGCATGCGGTGACTCGCAAACAACGACTATTACAGTCAATACAACATCCAATGCCACAATTACACCTGCAGGACCTTTCTGCGTAAACAATGCGAATGCATTTCTCGCTGCTGTAACACCCGGTGGATCATGGAGCGGTAACGGAATTGTTAATGCCTCAACCGGAGAATTCAGTCCAACTGCTGCGGGTGCAGGAACGCATACCATAACCTATACCATTAGCGGAAGTTGTGGTGATGTACAAACCACAACCATTCAGGTAATCGCAAATGCGAATGCAACTGTAAATCCTGCAGGACCGTTCTGCGTATCTGATCCGGCAACAACATTAACCTCGGTAAATCCCGGAGGCACATGGAGTGGAAATGGAATTACAAGCGCTGCCAACGGAACCTTTGATCCTTCTGTTGCAGGAAACGGAACACATACAATTACCTATACAATAAGCGGTGTTTGCGGGGATGCACAATCCATTACAATTAATGTCGTTTCCATTTTACCAACAACAATTACTCCCGTAAATCCGATTTGTATTAATGCTTCACCTATAACATTAAGTGGAGCATCTCCAGGCGGTACATGGAGTGGGACCGGAATTACAAATACAACTACAGGGATTTTTGATCCAGCCGTTGCAGGAGCCGGAACACATACAATTACCTATACCATTGCCGGAAACTGCGGAAGCACAAGTACAACAAACATTACAGTAAATCCACTGCCAATCATCAGCTTTAATGTTGATATCAATTCAGGTTGCGTTCCGGTAACCAGCACATTTACCAATACAACTCCGGGAGCAAGCAATTGTAATTGGTTAATCGATGGTGTTCCCGCTAGCACCTCTTGTTCGATGTTCACACATACATTTACACAGGTAAATTGCTTCGACATCACACTGGTGACTACGGACAATAACGGATGTTCCAACACTGCAACTATAAACGATATGGTTTGTACTTTCCCAATACCGAACGCCGATTTCACATTTACACCTACAAATACAACCGTGTTGAATCCAACAGTAAACTTCACCAATCAATCTACAGGAGGTACAATTTACCAATGGGATTTTGCAGGACTGGGAACATCAACGCAAACAAATCCGTCCTTCACCTTCCCCGACAGTGCTGCATCCTATCTTGTGTGCCTGAATGTATCCAACGCATCAGGATGTTCGGATGACATTTGTAAAGTTGTTACTATTTACGATGAGCTTCTGATTTATGTACCAAATGCCTTCACGCCGGATGGAGACGGAAAGAATGATGTTTTCCTTCCAATCGTAGCAGGTATTGATCCAAACTCCTATGAATTCTTCATCTTTAATCGTTGGGGTGAATTGATTTTCGAATCTCAGGTACCTGATCGTCCATGGGACGGAACCTATCGCTCACAGAACTCCAAACAAGATGTTTATGTCTGGAAAATCAAAGCGAAAAAACAGGGAAGTGGAGAAAAAGTTGTGTATTATGGTCACGTATCCTTATTGAGATAAACAAATCCCAAATATTCAATTGCGGAGTCTGAGCTGGGCTTCGGATCTGCTCAGACTCCGCTAATTTACTTTCTCAGTAATTTCCTCAACATGCGCACATGAGCAGGAGGTCTGCCGATTGTGAATGAAAAATAATCCTGATCTATTGCACCGAAACGATGGTAGAATGTTGCGATAGAGGGAATACGAGATCCTCCGAAATCGAAAATTTTATATTCTGAAGAACTCTGCAATATTACCTGATCAAAAAGATAAAACATCGCACCAGTGCTTCTTCCTTTTTCTGATGTAGTACCTTTGAGATAAGTTATACGGTCTTTAAAAAACCAAAAACAAGCTACTGCAACAAGCTCCTGCTGGTTGGTAACTCCCACAACTTTTAGCTTGTTGTTTTTCTTTCCTGCAAGCAACAATTGAAGCAAACGCGAATAGTCATCATCTCTGAATTCTGCAATATCAGCGCCTTTCTCTTTTCGAAAAAACCGAATGAGTTCATCCGGCTGAACATCGCACATTCGAAGTCCGGCATCTGTCGCTTTGCGAATCATTCTTCGCGTATTCTCAGAGTATGTACCCGGCAATTCGCTATGTTGCTCAGGTAACTTTTTCAATTGATACACCCATTTTTCAGCCAAAGTCCCTTCAGGATAAGCCGGCAATGTTTGGGGAAGACACAAATGCATATCGTGTGCTTCCGGTAAGGTTTTGAGAATGGGAATTAGATCCGGAGCAACATCAGGACGATGAAGAAATGCCTGATACCTTGAAAAAAAAGGCTGATAAATATTAAAATAACCGTAGCGTCTTTTCCAGGCAAATGGCAAGGCAATATCCCCGGAGACATTCATTACTGCCGACCAATTTTCACAAATTGCATCGAGATAAAAACTCATGTGATAAATCATTCCCTGAGATGAGTCAGCTACCAATGCGTCCCATTTATCAGCATCAATTTCCTTGCGGTGAACAATGCGGTATTCCTGCTCAGAGCTCATGATGATCCTCCACGTAATCCAGGTCCTTTGAAAACGTTTCCTTAAGTTTTACAATGGAATAAAATGCAAGGGTTATAAAAAGCAATCCTACCAGAAGTGCATTTACATCTTTAGGAACAGCAAATGCAGTGAGCATTCCGAATAATCCGGTAATAATATTTACCGAACCACGAACAAAATTGGGAATGGTATTCGCTGCTGTTGAACGAATATTTGTCCCAAACTGCTCTGCTGCAATGGTAACAAATATGGCCCAGTATCCTGAAGCTGTTCCCAATAACAAACAAAGAATATAATATCCCTGCAGAGAAATATCATGTGAGAAAAACAGAAATACAAAAATCAAAATCAGTGTCAACAACAAATAAAGCATTACCACTTTCCTTCTGCTGCGAAGTAGTTGACTTAATAATCCTGAAATCAGGTCACCCACCGATAATCCGATATAAGCATACATCACTGCCTTCCCGTTTTTCACACCTTCAACACCCAGAAATGGAGCAAATTCGTTTTCAGAATTCATAACAAGAAGTCCAATTACATACCAGATCGGGATTCCCACAAAAATACACCGGAGGTACTTTTTCAGATTTTGAGAATTAAATAACAAAATGCGAATATCCCCTTTTGCAATTTTAGATTCTGAGCGAATTCCTGTAAACATCCCCGATTCAATGGTGCCAATCCGAAGCAGCAATAAAGCGAGTCCCATCACTCCACCAACGATATAAGCAACCTGCCAATTGGCAATCGGACTACCGGTAACCGAGCTAATCAAACTTCCAATTGCCTCACCTTTTGCACCGACCAAAGAAGCAACTACCGCACCCAACGCACCAAAAGTTACAATGATCATTGTACCGTAACCTCTTTTTTCCTTTGGCATCATTTCTGAAACAAGTGTGATACCTGCCCCGAGTTCACCGGCAAGACCAATTCCTGCAATAATCCGAACAACCGTATAAGCAGGAATTGTTGTGATGAATGCATTTACAATGTTGGCAGCAGAGTACAGTAAAATTGATCCAAACAAAACCTTTAGTCGTCCCTTTTTATCCCCGAGCACACCCCACAAAACCCCACCAATCAGCATTCCCAGCATCTGCATATTAAACAGAAATTTCCCCATATCGCTTCGGGCAGCGGCAGTGGCTCCCGGCATGATCTGTTCAAGACTTTCTGTTTTAACCACACCAAAGAGTACCAGATCATAGATATCTACAAAGTAACCGAGTGCAGCTACAATGATGATAAGAACTGAGGCTTTCCGGATTTTGTTGTCCATGTGATCGTGAGGAATATAACGTGAAAATACAAAAGGACTGATTATTATTGTAATTGAAATGCGATTTCCTGCTCTTCTTTTAGTTTTATCACTCTTAAGCCCTGCTTCCTTCGCAGGCGTAGAACAACATGTGAAAGCTGGAACACGGCTATTTACACCCGGAAACTTGGAAAATCCATTACGCTTTTTGCAGATGCAACCCTACGATTTGTTACCAGACCATGGCAATGGCGACAACAATTGGTTCGGGTAGCTCCCGAAATCAAAGTTTTACCGAAATTGTATTTGGGATTCGGTTACGCTTTTTCCAACCAACATGTTATTGACAGACCATCCAATCACTCTTTCGAACATCGTCCGCACTTTCAATTGGTTTTTCAGCAGAATAATGAAAAAGCAATTCATCGTCTTCGCTTAAGAACTGAAGGCCGATTCATACAATCAAATTCTTCAGGCAGCGATACGGATTACTTCACCAGAATCAGATTTCAATACCGAGGTGCCTTCCCGCGTAAAAAAAACTCATCTCAACATTTTGTTTTGGCAGAAGAAACCATGCTTCAGGCAAACGGAATAAACGATTTTGGCTTTAACCAGCAGCGATTATACATCGGTTTTCGCATGAACAAGGAAAAAACAAGAGCCTGGGAAATTGCCTACATGAATATTCTCCGTGTCCCGAATAATTCCGATATTGACCTGACACATACCCTCTGGATCAATTTATTTTTCTGATGAAAGCACTACGCACCTCCCTTTTTATTCTGCTAACCATAGCATTCGTTACACCAGAATACTCGTGTCGATCAATGGCAAAAGCAGCAGCCAAGCATTGGACCAAACGTCAGGTAAAAAAATTCAAAAAGAATTGCAAATCTAAACTCAACGGACATTTACCGGAAGCGAAAGTGGATGCATTCTGTGGATGTGCCACTGACAAAATCAGTCAGGCCTTCGATCTGAACAAAGCCAATCAAATGGATCATATTGCACTCCTCAAGGAGGCGGCTTCATGTTTATTGAATAAATAATACTTTCTGGATTGAAAGCACACATTATTTTTTAATAGAAAAAAAGTGCTGTTTTCATTTTATAAAGATTCTCCCTTCATTTCAGGAAGCGAATCAGAGAAAGAACATATATAAATCATTTGACTATCTTTGTCTCAAACTAATTATATGGCATCGCGTAAAGACCTTAAACAACTGATCAATTCATTCTGTTATGATGTGATTGACGATTGTCTTACACTAATCGAACTTCAAAAGGCAGGCGAAGAAAAAATCCGTCCCTTATTGAATGATGCCATTGAATTACGCAACGATTTAATGCTCCGTTTTGGTCAGGCAAGAAAGGCTGAGAATCCCGGTGCTGTTTACAAGGCTATTTATACCGACCTGGAAAACAACACTCTGGAGTATATAGACAGGCTCAACGCGCTTGTGTAAGCACTTGCGCTGAATCGAACTTTTTGCTATTTTTAGGATATGTTCCCAAAGGCACATATCCTGTTTTTTCTGCTTGTACTTCCATTCACCAATGGCAAGGCTCAGGACATTCATTTTTCGCAGTTTGATTTATCGCCAATAAATCTAAATCCCGGTAATACAGGTCTGTTTGATGGCACCTACCGATTCGCCGGTAATTTTCGCAACCAATGGAGAAGTGTTACTGTACCTTACTCCACCTTTTCACTTTCTGCTGACGCAAATAATTTTTTAGAGAAAAAAGGATTGGGCGCCGGCATAAGGATCAATCACGACATTGCAGGAGATTCGCGTTTTCGCACCTTTCAATTCGACCTGGCAGGCTCCTATGGTTTTCATCCGGGCGGCGACAGCACATTAAGAATATCTGTTGGAGCTGTAACAGGAATTACCAGTCGTAATTTGAGCTACAGCGCGCTTTATTTCGACAATCAGTACAACGGCATAGCTTATGATGCTTCACTTGGAAACGGAGAAAATTTTCAACGCGAAAGCAGAGCCTACCTGAATCTTCAATTAGGAACAGCTTTTTATAAAAAGCTTGGGAAAAGGAATTTTATCAGTGGAGGGATTTCGCTTGGCAATATCACCAAACCCAAGCAAAGTTATTTTGATGTAACCACAATTAAACTCGACAGAAGATTTAATGTGCATGCAACATTCAACTATGCCATCAACGACGAAATTGAAATTGTACCGTCTGTTTTGGCACAATTCCAAGGCACTTACCAGGAAATTCTAATTGGATCGCAAGTACGCTACATCCTTGTAAATGAAAAAGGCGTTTATCGCGCTGTAAGAGCCGGATTATTCTACCGTGCAAAAGATGCAGGCTACCTTAGTGTTGGTATTGACTACGATGATTGGGTTGCAGGAATCAGCTACGACATCAACATCTCCGATCTTAATCCTGCGAGTAGATACCGCGGTGGAATTGAATTTGCGGTTATCCGCATTTTGAATGTTTACAAACCAAAAATGATCCAACGCAGGATCTGTCCGAACTACATCTGATATGCGGATTCTACTCCTTACACTCTGCTTGTGTGTAACCTTCTCTGCAGGAGCGCAAACCTATAAACAGTACGTAAAGTTCGCTGATAAAAATTGGGATGCCGGCGATTACTACAGTGCGTCGCTTTATTATAAAAAGGCACTGGACATCGACAGTCTCGACATCAACGTATTGTGGCGTTATGCAGAATGCTTGCGACTGTATAACGATTATGAAAAAGCAGAAGCTGCCTATTCAAAGGTTCATTATCGCGAAGAAACCAAAATCTTTCCTTTAAGCCTCTACTACCTTGCCAGCATGCAGAAATACAATGGCAAATACAAGGAAGCGCAGAAAAATTTCAAAATGGTAAACAAGCAATTTTCGCGCAATAAGAAATCGTTTGAATACCTAAAATCAAAACAGGAGATGCAGTCATGCTCTTTTGCTATGAAAGCCAATAAAAAGGACACCAGTGGCTTTAAAATTTACAATGCAGGAGAAAAGGTCAATACCACCGATTCGGAATTTGGAAGTTCGTGGGTTGATTCCGTATTGTATTATGCATCGCTTCGGGCCGATAATGTAAAAGGAGATCTGGAGATTCACGATCCCCATTACAAAATTAAAGTCTACAAAAATCCCCGACAAGGTTCTGTCTTTAGTACAAGTCAGGCGCTTGACACTACAATCAATTCCATCCTTTCGCACAACGCAAATGGCTGTTACAGTTCAGATGGTTCACGGTTTTATTTTACCCGTTGTATTGGTACCGAATGCACGATCATGTACAGCGAAATTCGCAATGGAAAATATGGAACTCCAAAAGAAGCCAATGGCGGTGTAAACAAAGAGGGCTACACCTCAACGCAACCCATGATTGCAAAAATTGGTGAGCGCGATATTTTGTTTTTCGTTAGCAACATGCCAAACGGAGAAGGAAAACTTGACATCTGGTCGAGCGAAATCACTGCAAAGGGCGACCATACCAAACCGCGCAATGCAGGAAAAACTGTAAATAGTATTGACGATGAAATCACGCCCTTTTACGATAGTGAAGAAGGCGCTTTATATTTTTCATCTACCTGGCACGATGGATTTGGAGGCTTTGATATTTTCAGATCCAACGGAACACCTGAAAAATTTGGTGCATCACAAAACCTTGGATTTCCTTTAAACACTCAATGGAACGACATGTACTATTCCGTTTATCCTTCTGAATACGTCGGTTTCTTAACATCGAATCGTAAGGGAAGCTTATTTGTAAAAAGTCCAACCTGCTGCAATGACATTTACCTGGTCGAGTTTCCGCGCAAGGAAATTCCCCAAGACACAATACCATACAAATCACTGGAAGACCTGAACAAATACCTGCCAGTAACATTATATTTTCACAACGATGAACCGAATCCACGCAGCAATGACACTACAACAAAGTTGAATTACATGACTACGTACAACGCGTACACGGCCATGATCGATAAATACAAGGAAGAATACTCAAAAGGACTTGCTGCTGACAAAGCGATTAAGGCACAGGATGATATTGAGAATTTTTTCATTGATTATGTTGATAAGGGAGTGAGTGATCTTGCAATTTTTACCCGTTTGCTATTAGCCGAATTGGAAAAAGGACAAAAGATTGAACTTTCCATAAAAGGATTTGCATCACCACTTGCAAAAACAGATTACAATGTGCACCTCACCAAAAGAAGAATTCAGAGTCTGATCAATTTTTTACGCGAATACGAAGGCGGTGTTTTCATTCCCTATCTCGAAGGAACAGCACCAAACGGCGGTCAGTTGTTTTTTGTAAAAATTCCATTTGGGGAATATTCAGCGAGCAATGTTGTGAGCGATAATTTTCACGACACCAGAAACTCAGTTTACAGCAGATCTGCCGCTTTAGAACGTAAAATTGAAGTGCAAACTGTTCAACGTGCAAACAAAGACAGCATTCAGGGCGAAATGAGGGTTAATAAAGAATCGCATGATTTCGGTGCTGCAAAATCCGGCTCAACACTTAAAACAACATTTACAGTTAAGAATACCGGAAAAGGAGAGCTAAAAATTGAAAACATTATGATCGGTTGCGATTGTATTTCTGTAGAATATACCCGGGAACCCATTCCACCCGGAGGATCCGCCGAAATAGTGGTGACTTTTAATACCACCGGATACACCGGTAAAAATGTACGATCCGTAACACTGGTCACCAATGGTTTTCCTGCAAACAAAAGACTGGTAGTTACCGCTGAATTGATGTCGCAATGAAAAACGGCATCGTTCTTGCAACCAAAAACAACAGAACACACCATTATCTCCATTGTGCTATGAGAACACTATTACTACTTTTTGCACTTCATACAACACCTCTTTTTCTCGTTGCCCAGCCCCTTACTACACCTGAATATTCCAGAGGAAGGATCATTTCATCCACACAATCGGATTTAAACCTATGCTCAATTTCCGAATGGAAAAACTACAAGCTGGTTGTCCGATCAAATTACAAAGGCGATGCTACCCGTTATACTGTTGAAGTTTTTGATCATGAAAACAACCGTGCAGAATTCAGCACCCACAAATTTACGATACCGGAAAGTGATCGTCTTTCCTTTGTTGAAGTTGTAAGCCTGGGAGATGTCACCTACCTGCTGGTTTCAAAATTCTCTGCATCTGAAAAAGCAACTATTTTATTTGCTTATCCGGTTACAGAAAAAGGAATTCTGGAAGACGAACGAAAAGAAATTGACCGATTACCGGCTTACAACGCAGGTAATACCGGCCGGTTCCGTGTAAACGTTTCACCCGACCACCAATTCTTGGTTGTATTACGGGAAAACATTTACGACAAGGCAAAAAACGAAACCATTGCATTGCACCGGTATGACACCGACCTCAATCAGGTTTGGACCAAGACACACGCCTTTTCCATTCTCAGCAAAAATCAAACTGTAAATATTCCATTTGTAAACAACAAAGGCGATCTGTATCTCATTAAAAAGGATCGTGATAAAGAAACGTTCAAGTATTATATTCTTGCGGCAGAAGCAAAGGGAACAATTATCAGTGAAAAACCACTTCAACTAGGAAATATTTTCATTTCAGACATACGTGCAGCATTGTTACAAAACGGCAATCTAGGTGTAGCCGGATTTTATTCTACTCAGGGATATGACTCCTATGAAGGCTCTTTTTATTTTGCTTTCGACTCTAAAACTGGAGTTGCAGTGAAACACAATGAATCATTGAATAGTGAAATTCTTACATTATTCATGGCAAAAAAGGATGCAAGCAAATCAGGCACTGCACTGTTTGGATTTAATTTGCACCACCTCATTGCGCAGGAAAACGGAGGCATGTACCTCATTGCAGAAAAAACGCAGCAGGTCACAGAAAAAACTGCAGAAAGATATACTTACGAAGATCTTCTCATTTTAAACTACGACGAACAGGGAAATATCAAATGGGGGAAATCCATCCGCAAAAAACAAGAGACCTGGGGTGATGATGGAAAATGGAGTAGTTACAATTACTTTTTGTACAATGACACCTTAAACATCTTGTTTAACAAAGTGATTTTCGATGATCAGCTAACGAAAACAGGAAAAAAGAAAAAAGCAGATGAATTTGGTGAGTCGACAGGCTACGGAACTAATTGGGCACGTGTATTTCCAAATGGTCAAATACAAATCACACCGTTAACAGGAATGCACCAAGGAACTGTACCACTAACTCTGAATCCGGAAATCCTATACAGTGACACTACCGGAAAAGTTTTTGTTGTAACAGAAGGACACCTTAAACAACATCATTTGTTGTTGGGTATGAAATTTTACAATCGAAAATAAATTATGATTTGATTTGGGATTGAGATTTACCTCCTCTTTTTCCCATTCTGTTTGCCGGAATTCTTCGAACGCCGCTCACCGAAATGGGAACCTTGAGAATTATTTCTTTTCCCTTTGAACGGTGCTTTTCCGGAATTCCCTGTATTCGGTTTTTTCTTTCCAGGTTGGTTCTGTTTTGGTTTTACCTGAGTTTCTGAACTCGAATCTTTGATCATACTCATCAAAGATTCCATTTCCTGACTCGTTAACTCTCGCCAATCTCCGGGAGCGAGTCCTTTTAATGGAATGTTCATTATACGAACACGTTCAAGTTTAATGACATCATAACCAAAATGCTCACACATGCGACGAATCTGCCTGTTCAATCCTTGTACCAGAACGATCCGAAACACCGTGGCCGCTTCCTGTACGATCTTACATTTTTTTGTTGTTACGCCCAGCATTGGAACACCGTTCGCCATTCCTTGAATTACTGCATCTGTGAGCGGTTTATTCACCGTAACCACATATTCCTTTTCATGCTGGTTTCCGGCGCGCAATATTTTGTTGACCAGATCACCGTTGTTCGTCAGAAAAATGAGTCCCTGTGAATCCTTATCCAAACGTCCGATTGGAAAAATCCGCTGAGTATGATTTACAAACTGAACAATATTATCGCGCACTCCTTCTTCTGTGGTAGAAGTAACACCAACAGGTTTATTCAATGCGATAAATACCAGATTCTCCTTTTCCCTCGGCTCTAATTCATGTCCGTTAACACGAACACGGTCACCGGCCTTTACCTGGTCGCCTATTTTCGCTCTGCGTCCGTTGATGAATACATTTCCCTGCTCAATGAACCGATCTGCCTCACGCCTTGAACACAAGCCGCTTTCACTGATGTATTTGTTTAACCGTATACCACCGGATTGCATAGAAAACAGATTTACCATGGTGAAAATACAAATAAACCACAGCTTTTAATCAGCAACTGATTTTAGGTAATTCGCTCAAACAAAAATTTAACGATTGCGAGGATTATTTCTTCTCACGCAAGACATTTTTTATTTGTCGGATTTCTTTTTGGAGATTCAATACCACAGAAGAAAGATCGTCGCGCTCTGCACCGGGATCAGGCAATTCGTTGGAGATAAAATTCACAAACTTCCAAACCTCCAGTACATCTCTTACATCCACCTCATAAGGATCGTATAAGGGATTAGTAGAGACCAATTGCAGTGATTTATTTTCCTTGATCTTGTTGTATACAATCTTAAAAACAATACCATCGTCTTTGGTAACCAGAATATAAGGATAACCACTTTTTAAAGTATTCCAGTTCTGTACATACTCACCTGTAACAAACGATCCGGAAGGAACAGGCGGCATTGAATCTCCGGATATGGTAAATGTGCGGTACTTCTTATCACGTGACAAAAACGGTAGACTAAACGTAGGCAGGACCTTAATGAAATCAGGATCTGCATATCCTGCCATATACCCAGCCCTCGCTTTTTCGGGGACAAGCTCAATGTTTTCGTTACCATCAGCATCCAAAGTTGTAGCCAACACACGCAATTTATTCCCACCCAAATCAATATCATAACCACTTTCAATCTCCGAAAGCTGGGGATCAGATAAACTTGACAATTCAAGCTTGAGCAACTTATCAATGCTAACCTTAAAAAAATTGGAGATCCGGATCAGGGTTGCAAAATTTGGCTCGGCGGTACCGTTCTCGTAACCACTTAATGAGGATCGGGTAACTTCAAGCATGCCTGAAAGCTCCTCCTGAGAAAGATCCTTTCGCAAACGCAAAAGCTTTAGATTGGGTGCAAAAAACATAGTAAAACGGATTAATTGACAGAAATCTCATCAAACATAAACGAAAAAACTGACAAAGCCAAATTACTGTGTGTTTTTCTCCGGCAAAGCATCAACCGAAGCAGCAAAACGATGATCCATTTCTGTAATAGAACCAGAATGATCATGGGTACACAAAAGGACTTTCACCTTCAGGTAATCCCAATAAATGGAAGGATGGTGGCTCTGTTGCTCAGCCAAAAAGGCCAATTGTAAAATGAATGCAGTAGCTGCAGGATAAGTCGAAAAAGAATACTCTTTTACCAACCTACCCTCTTCTTCTATCCACGAACTCATTGACGAATCAACTGTCCACTTGCGGTATTCCCTTTTTCGGAAGTAAGTCGATAGAAATAAACCCCGGAAGCAAGCCCGGAACCATCCAGCATCAAACGATCACCCAAAAATGAAGTTGAGAGAATGGTCTGACCAATATTATTCACCAGTGTTAAGGAATAATGTGCTTTCGCATTGGCGCGGATCTCAAACTGATCGTTGAATGGATTGGGCACAACACTAACAATCGTTTCTTCATAAAATGCCCCCTCTTCAACTCCAATTCCGCAGGGCGTTGCGCAAAAAGTGACATTCATGGCGATCGTTCCTGAATTGAAATCGATAGCGCCACCAGTCAGATCACAAATATCAACACCACTTATCGTTCCTGAATTGGTTGTGATTTGTGCAACACAAAAACGACCTGTTCCTGTAATGCTTTTGGAATTGGTAAGGTCTGCACCAATCGAAATCACCCCATCATTATTAAATACAGCAGGACCGCCCAAAGTATCTCCAATAATCAAACTGTTTCCGATAGTCAGGTTATGATTAATATCAACGTTTTCTGCATTCCAGAAATCACCACTGATTGTCATTGGCGCATTTGTAACTACTGAACCATTGGTATACAAATTTGCGATCGCAAAGCTACCGGCATTGTGGTTAAGAGTTCCTAGGTTCCAAACATCTGTCCCTGAAAATGAACCCGTATTGGTAAAAGTTCCGGCTGCTGCAGTTGAAGGAGCGGAAAGATTTCCTGAATTATTTAATGTAGCATTTGTGTTGATGTAAAGAGAATCCGCAATTGAAAATGTACCCGAATTTGAAGTTACAGCCAGCAAATCAGATGCGAATGCATTCCCTACATTAATAGCCCCACTATTCGTGAAGGTACCACCACCATGGTAGAGATTTCCAATTGTTACGGTTCCGTTATTGGTAAACGCACCTCCGGCAACAGCCAGATTTCGGGTTGGTAAATCACCTGTAATGGAAGCGCCGGAATTCACCGTCAGCGATCCGGAAGTGTATCCGAAATCGGTGTTAAGTGTAAGGTTATGCGCAATCACAATTACATCACCAGGTTGAGGGATACAGGTACAATTCCAGATAAGCGGATTTGTTGCCAGGCCATTGGCGATTGTTTGACGGGTTTGTGATTGAGCGGTAAACCCGGCAATCAGCAAAAAGCAAAACAGTAAAAAAGTTCTCATAGTTCAATGCTAATAGGTCATGCAATTTAAAATGAAATTAACAACCAAACAATACACGCATAGTAATAGCGAAGAAAAAATGATAGGATCGATAAAATAATTGACAAAAAACAATACAGAAACAAAAAAAACAAAAGCTAACAAAATGTTCAAAAACCCACAAATCATTAGGAACCAAAATTTTACAGAAATATGTTTATCCAAAATCTAAAAAAAATCATAACTTGGGAAAACCTTAAAAATCTTCATAGAAGATTCTATTTGGCATGGCTATTCCAAACACAAATACCAAAGAATCCATTCTTCAAAACAGGAAGTTTTACAACTTTCTTTCAATCGTAGTTATTGGTATATGCGTGCTTGTATTACTTGGCTGGGCAGCAGATATTGCAGTACTCAAACACATCCTTCCTTGGGCAATAGCGATGAATCCAACAACAGCTGTTTGTTTCATCATGGCAGCCTTTAGCCTTTTTCTCTTTACAAGTGAAAGACAAAAGGAATCCTATTCCAGAATATCACTTTTCTTATCAATAACGATATTATGTATCGGTTCAATTAAGCTGATAAGTGTCTTTCTGAATACGGATACTGGGATTGATTCCATCCTGTTCAATAACAAGCTGGCGTCTGAAATTACTGCAGGCATGCCTAACAGGATGTCTCCCAATACAGCTGTTGGATTTGTTTCTATTGGAACAGCTACAATCTTAATGATATTGACAAGAAATAGCACGAATGCAATCTTTCAATACTTTGCACTTTTCGCTTGGCTTCTTGGACTCCAATCCATTTTGGGTTACATATACAACGTTAAGGCCTTTTATAAATTTGAAGCGTTTCTTCCCATTGCGCTTCATACAGGTGTATGTTTTTTTATTCTTGCAAACATAATCCTGCTTTCAAACACCGGCAAAGGATTTATGCGCCACTTTTTCAATCCCACATCAGGCGCAATAACCGTTAGAAAATTATTGATGTATGCCATTCTAGTTCCGATTCTTCTGGGACTTCTCAGAATTCTCGCAGACAATCACGGCTTCATCAAAGGAGATCTTGGCATTGCAATAATGATTCTCTTTAATATTCTGACACTGCTGGTTTTAATTTGGTTCACAGCCAGAGAGCTAAACAAAAGAGATATTTCCAGAAGGCAAACTGAAGAATCGTTAAAATTCTCGTTAAAGGAAGTTTCAGATCTTAAGTTTGCGTTGGATGAAACTGCCATCATTACCTATATTGACACAAACGCAATCATAACAAAAGTGAATGAGAAGTTTTGCAAGATTTCCCAATATACTTCTGATGAATTAACCGGGAGAAATTTCAGAATCATTAACAATGAAAACAACCAGGAATCCGTGTTACTGGAGTTATGGTCTACGATTTCAAGTGGAATAACATGGAGAGGAGAAATCAAACACAAGTCAAAAAACGGTGATATTTACTGGATAGATACAACTGTTGTCCCGTTTCTGGATGAGAACAATAAACCCTTTAAATACATTTCAATTGGAAATGATATTTCTGAAAGAAAAAGGACCGAGGAACGAATTGCGATCCTTAACGCTGAACTCCAGAAACAAATGGAAGCTTCATTGCAAACCTTTGAATCGGTACTTAAAAAAACTCAAAAAATTGCAAACCTGGGAACCTGGGAATTTGACTTTGCTACAAATAAAATTGCATGGTCAGAAGAAGCATACAGAATATACGGAATTGATAATCATAGCAAATCAATCACTCCCGATGAATATTTAAACCTGGTGCACGAAGATGACAGAAATGAGGTAATGATTAAAATCAACACAGCATTACAATCAAAATCTGAGATCTCATTTTTCAATAGAATTATTCGGCAAAATGATGGTTATGAGAGATACATCTATAGCGAAACACTTGCAAATTTTGATAGAGATGGCAATCCCATCAAGTTGTTTGGTATTGCCCACGATGTAACTGAAGTAATAAGTGTACAAAAAGACCTATCAAAAAGCAAGGAAAGACACAAAGAACTTCTTAACAACATGAATGATGGTTTTGTTGTAAATGATTCTGAAGGCAAAATCATTTATGCTAACCAACAATTTTTAAAAATGTTTGACATCATAAAAATTGACTTGGATAAATTCAACTGGGAAATGGTCGTTGCGCCTGAATTCATTCAACAATTTAAAGTCAGGTTCATTCGTGATAAACACGATAGTCCTGAAGCTGGAATGTTTGAATTCCGTTGTATACGAAAAGGCGGCGAATCTATATGGATTGAAGCACGTGTCAATTCTGTTCTTGAAAACGGACACGTTTCGGGAACACAAGCAGTATTGAGCGATATTACTGAAAAGAAAAAACAAGAGGAAGAACTTCAAAAAACTGCAATTGAACTTACAAACAGGGTTAATGAATTAATGCAGTTTAATTATATTGTATCCCATAATTTAAGAGTTCCGATTGCCAACATTCTTGGGCTATCCAGCCTGATTGAACATCCAAACATCGACATTGCAGAAAAACAAAAGGCTATTCATCATATCCGGGAAGCCACTTTAAAAATGGATGAATTGGTCCGAGACCTTAACATGGTTCTGGCTACCCGTTCGAACATAAACTCAAAAAAACAGGAAATATGTCTTTCCGGCATTGTGCGCAATATCCAGGAAACACTTGAAAAACAAATCTCTGAAACCAATGCGATCATAAATCAGGAAATCTCCAATGAAGCGGACAAATTTTATTCCGTAAAAAGTTATATCGAAAGTATTTTTTACAACATCATAAGCAATGCTATAAAATACCGTTCGGGCAAACAGCCCAGAATTAATGTTAATGCGAAACTGGAAGGAAAAATTGTCCATATTTCAATTTCAGATAATGGAAGAGGTATTGATTTGAAAAAGCATGGAGATTCCCTTTTTGGTCTGTATAAACGATTTCATTTTGACACAGAAGGAAAGGGCTTAGGATTGTTTATGACAAGAATTCAGGTCGAAGCGCTCGGAGGCACTATTGATGTTCACAGTATTCTAAATGAAGGAACAACATTTATTATAAACTTACCAATCTAAACAGAGATGAAAAGAATTATAGTAATAGACGACGACGCTATCAATAACTACTTATGTGAAATGACCATAAAAGTGGTTAATAAAAATGTAAAAACAGAGTGTTTTACAAATCCTCAGTTGGCTGCAAGTATGGTTATAAATGAAAATCATGATAATGAAACCGTAATTCTACTCGACATCAACATGCCTGTAATGGAT
>ERZ761602.194-NODE-194-length-149344-cov-13.932661_pt1 | contig 149344 bp, 109 predicted proteins | sample MGYA00512165_ERZ761602 | MGnify/ENA primary metagenome ERZ761602 (study PRJEB28899, sample SAMN02445085) | bioreactor sludge metagenome | biome: EBPR sludge; isolation source: Thorneside wastewater treatment plant | place: Australia: Brisbane, Thorneside... | reverse complement strand
CGCATCCGGCAGGAATTGGATGTGCGGGGACTGCCGGCAGGGGTGTATTTTGTGGCATTGGTTTCGGAAAAGGGCGTAGCTTTGGGGAGCGGGAAGTTGGTGGTCGGGCCGCGCTGAGGGCGGGTAGTTCTCCTGCTTAGTGAAGGGGTGACTGCCCCGTTGAAACGCGCCAAGTCACCCCTTCACTTCCCTCCGACACGGGGTCAGGCCGTAACTTCGGGTTTACGCCCTGACTTGGCGGGTTTTTTTCGCAGGCGGGTAGAACCCGCAGGATAGTCTGCACAAGGTAGAACCTTGCGCAGGCGGGCAGTTTCCTCGGCTTAGTGAATGGGTGACTGCCCCGTTAAAACGCGCCGAGTCACCCCTTCACTACCCTCCGACACGAGGTCAGGCCGTAACTTCGGGTTACGCCCTGACTTGGCGGGGAGGGGAGTGGGCAGTTGGCGATAGCCGCACTGTGGGGTTGAGCGAATATTTGATTACAAAACACCAATACAATGGACGATACCGCATTTGAAATCAGTGGCGTATTTGATGAAAAAGTAGCCGACAAACTGCCCATCGCAGCGCTCGAAGACTGGCTCAATCAGCATTTTACGCTCATCCAATACGGGCCGGGCGTGCAGTACATTTTTGTGCTCTTCATTGTGACCCCCGACTCCGGAGATTCCCTTGCCAGAGACATCATGTACGACGAGGAGGAGTGTCTGCTTCAGCTCAGCCTTCGCCTGCCATACCAGCAGGTGCTGAACAGCGCTCCCGACGAGGTACGCTTTTTTATGCTGGAATCCTTTTTGGCAGCGATGGAGTCTTCCGACTCTGAATTGGAGATCGAAGGGTTTGATAAAGAAGGATTTGTATCAGATGTGAAGATGGTGCTTTCCTAAAAAACAGGGCTTTTTCGGGCGCTGTTCCAACCACTTTTTCTTCTCTGCGTTTTCATTCCGGTTCCATTTTCAAGCACTCTTATGAGCAAAATCAAAGACGTCATCCGTCATTTAGAAACCATCGCACCGCCGATGTATCAGGAAAGCTATGACAATGCAGGCTTGATAACCGGCAATCCGGATTGGCCTGTGCGCGGCGTGCTTTGTTGTTTAGACAGCACGGAAGCCATTGTGGAAGAGGCCATTAGTAAAGGTTGCAACCTCATTGTGGCCCACCACCCCATTATTTTCAGCGGCCTCAAACGGCTCACCGGGCGCACTTATGTGGAGCGTACCGTCATGGCGGCCATCAAAAACGATGTGGCCATTTATGCCATTCATACCAATTTGGACAATGTTTACCATCAGGGGGTGAATGCCGGAATCGCCTCGGTTATCGGGCTGAAAGATACACAGATACTGGCCCCGAAGAGCATCTTGCGGCGCGCCACAGCGACGGGCATGGGTGCAGGTCGGGATGAGTCGTTGCGCGAAAGCGGGGCAACAGAAATAGTGCATCTGTCTGATAATGTGTGCGAAATAACGTTTCCTATCGCTGCCCGCAGCCGGATAGAGGCAGTTGTTGGCCAGGCAGGCGGCCTGTTGTCGGGCGTTCATGCGGTGGAGGATGCCCATCTGCAAACCGGTTCGGGGATGATCGGAAACTTGAACAAGCCCATGCCGGAGCGCGATTTTTTGCTGCATCTCAAGCAGGTTATGCGGGCCGGTGCGGTGCGGCATACGGCATTGCGTGGGCGCGAGGTGCAGCGTGTGGCGGTCTGCGGCGGCTCCGGCGGCTTCCTTTTGGGGCAGGCCATTGCGCAGGGTGCCGATGTGTTTGTAACGGCGGATTACAAATACCACGAATTTTTCGACGCCGACGGCCGGATTGTGATTGCCGACATCGGACACTTTGAGAGTGAACAATTTACAATAGATTTGCTGCACGGGATTATTTCAGAAAAATTCAGTACCTTTGCGGCCTATTGCGCGGAAGCGCGCACCAATCCCGTTTTTTATCTTTAAAAAGTTCATTGTTAAAACTTTATAGAATGGCAGAATTGACCGTAGCCGAAAAACTTCGCCAACTGTACGAACTGCAGCAGATTGACTCTCAAGTAGATGAAATCCAGATACTTAAAGGCGAGCTGCCCATCGAGGTGAGCGATCTGGAGGACGAAATTGCAGGCTTGCAAACCCGCGTCAACAAGTTGGATCATGCCGTCAAGGAAATCCAGTCGGAGATGTCGCGGCATCAAGGCAACATCGAACATGCCAACATGCTCATTGAGCGTTACCAAACTCAGTTGGACAATGTGAAGAACAACCGCGAATTTGAAGCGCTCACCAAAGAATTGGAATTGCAGCGCCTCGAAATCCAGTTGTCTGAGAAAAAAATCCGCCAGTCGCATGCCGAACTCGAAGCCAAAGAGGAAACCCTCGCGGCGGCCCGCGAACGCATGAACAAGCGCTCTACCGAATTGGACGCCAAGCGCGTAGAGCTTCAGCAGATCATCGAAAAGACGGAAAAGGAAGAAGAAAAGCTTCGCAAAAAGTCGGATAAGGCCCGCAAAGGCATTGAAGATCGCCTGATGAAAGCCTACGACCGCATCCGTACTTCCTATCGCAACGGACTGGCGGTGGCCAAAGTATCGCGCAATTCCTGCGGCGGCTGTTTCAACAAGATTCCGCCTCAAATGCAGCTCGAAATTGCCATGCGCAAAAAAATCATGGTGTGCGAGCACTGCGGCCGCATCCTCGTGGACGACTACATCATGCAAGACGAAGCGCAACCCATCGTCTTCGGCGAGCCGGCTACCCCGCGCGCTGTGGAAGAAGTGGAGGATTGACGCCAGAGATATATTCCAATATCAAAGACCGGGAAGATGACCATATTCCAAAAATATGTTTCGCTTCCCGGTTTTTTGTTGCTGCTCGCGTCGGTTCCTTTGTCGGCGGCAGCCCCTTTTCGCTACGAAATCACGCCCAAAGCCCAAAACGCCTACGAACTCACTACGAGCCTGCGCTTCACGGAGGCTGGTGTAGTGGTAGCACAGATCAGGGCCAAAGACCCCGGTAATCTCATTCCTTACCATTTGGAAAATTATGCCGACTGTCTCGCCGTGTATATCAGCGAAGATGAGAATGCTTACAACAGGCTCAAACGAAAGAAAAGCGAACGTTTGGCCGCCGTGCAACAATGCGACCCACACTCGCCATACTTCCGTTTTGTGCAGGCCGACATGCGTTTGCAGTGGGCTTTGGCGCATCTCAAATTCGGCGATTATTTCTCCGCTTTTTCCGAAACGGGCAAAGCATACAAGCTGCTGAAAAAAAATCAGGAGTTGTTTCCCTCTTTTTTGCCCAATCAAAAAGACCTGGCGCTGCTGCATGCCATAGCAGGCGTCGTTCCCGACGAGTTCAAATGGGGAATGAAATTTCTCACCGGGCTGGAAGGCAGCATTGCGCAGGGCCGCCGCGAAATGGAGGCTGTTTTGCACAAATCCCGCTCCACGCACTTTCTGTTTGAAACCGAAACCCGCATCATGTACGCCTTTTTGCTGCTGCACTTGGCCAACGACGGGCAAGCGGCCTGGCAGGCAGTGTCTAAAGACCAGTTGCAACCCGCCCAAAATCCGGTGCATTGTTTCATTGTAGCCAACATTGCCATGCGTACCGGCAGAAACGACAAGGCCATCGAACTGCTCGAACGCTGCCCGCGCGACAACCGGCACATTCCGCTGCCGTTCATTGACCAAATGCTGGGAGTGGCCAAACTCCGCCGTTTAGACCCCGATGCCGATAAGTACATGATTCGGTTTTTGCAACAGCACAAAGGCCGCAATTTCATCAAAGATGCTTACCAGAAATTGGCATGGCACAGCCTTGTTCATGGCGATAAAAAAGGCTACCGGCAAAACATGGAATACTGCCTGCAAAAAGGTCACGCCACCATCGGCAACGACCGCAGCGCCCTGCGGGAAGCGCGATCGGAGCATTTGCCGCACATCATTTTGCTGCGCGCAAGGCTTCTGTTTGACGGCGGGTATTTCCAAAAAGCGCTGGAAGTGATGAAAAACGAATCGGCCACGGCATTCGAGCAGGAACGCCACCGCATAGAGTACGCCTACCGCATGGGGCGCATTCACCACAGTCTGGGCCAAATGGATACGGCCATGAAATTTTATCAATCGGCCCTGCAGCAGGGGCGGGCGCAAGGTTCGTTTTTCGCCTGCAATGCCTGCCTGCAAATCGGATTGATCTACGAACAACTCCGGCAGCCTGTTCAGGCGAAAGAGTATTTTCAGCGCTGTCTTTCATTGGAATCGGACGAGTACGAGACCGAACTCCACCAGAAGGCCAAAGCCGGCTTGAACAGGCTGAAGGGGTAGGAGAGACGGCCATATAAAACGTACCGCAGCACTGCGTCCTCTACGAGATGAGCGCTGCCCTTCTTAGGTAAGACTGAGCGCGATTCAGCAGAAATTCCAAAAATATCTGATAATTTTGGATTCTGATTCCGAAAATATCTGATAATTTTGTATTTTTAATCCAATTTTATCTGCCATGCTTTTTCAGAGAAGCCTTTATCCGCATGTAGAAAATCATTTGCCCGACAAACGCCACACCATCATTACCGGGGCAAGGCAAGTAGGTAAAACCTCTTTGTTGCGACTGATTCACCAAAAATTGAAAGCAGAGGGGCACTTGGTTTTTCAACTATCCTTGGAAGACGGCAAAGTGCTTTCCGACATCAATACACACCCTGATAACGTATTTTTGCACATCCCGGCACTGCCGACACCCGCCCAAAACGGTCAGGCAGAAAAACGATTGTACCTGCTCATAGACGAGGTGCAGTACGCGGCCGACCCTACTCGTTTTCTAAAGTTTTTGTACGACAAATATGAGGGCAATCTTAAAGTGGTAGCAACGGGGAGCAGTGCATTTTATATAGACCGAAAGTTCACCGATTCTCTTGCGGGGCGCAAACGGGTGTTTCAGCTTTACACGCTCTCTTATGAAGAGTACCTCGTTTTTATCGGCAGGAATGATCTGGCCGAAGAAGTAAACATGATGCGCGAGCGGCCCGAATACATTTCGTCGCACAGCACAGCACTCAAAGCTGTTTTTTACCAATACCTCATTTTTGGAGGCTACCCTGCGGTGGCGACGGAGCCGGATTTATTGGAAAAAAAGCTCCTGCTTGACGAACTCAAAAACGCGTATGTGAAAAGAGACATCGCCGAATCGGGAGTGAGCATGGAGGCCAAATTTTTCTTGTTGTTCCAACTTTTAGCCGACCAAACCGGCAACTTAGTCAATCGGCACGAGCTTTCCAAAACGGTGCAGGTGGACTTCAAAACCATAGAAAACTATCTGTATGTACTGGAAAAGTGCTGCCACATTCACCTGATGAAGCCTTTTTTTAGAAATATCCAAAAAGAATTGACCAAAATGCCCAAGGTCTATTTCAATGATTTGGGGCTTCGAAATGCACTGCTCAACAGGCTTGATCCCATAGAAAACCGGTCGGACAAAGGCGCCTTGCTCGAAAATTATTTCTATTGCAGGCTGCGACAACAGTATGAAACCGATCAACTGAAATTCTGGCGAACCGCCGACCAACACGAAATAGACTTCGTGGCAGAGACGAGCTTCGGGCAGGGCCGGGCGTATGAAGTGAAGTGGAACAAACGGAACTTCTCTGCCGAGAAATTGAAAAAATTTACAGCAGCCTACCCTGCCTTTGCATTGGAGTGTTTGGATGAGACAGATTTCGTGAGCCTGCTGTGAATCACTTGCTTCTGTAGGCGGGCCGACCGGCAACCCCAAAATATTGCCCCCGCTCTGCCGTTTTTATACTATCTTTGAAATTCAAAAATCCAATCGCACCAAATTATGAGAATCATCGCAACACTTCTTTTGATGGCCACATTGGCCGCCCCGATCTTCGCTCAGGAAACTGCGCTGCCTAAAGTTTTTATCCTCGGCGAGGAAGAGCAGGTATATGAAGCCCTGACCCGCGACTATCAGGAGACCCTGCTCTCGGCCTGCGACGGCAACATGGAAACTGCCGTGGACAAATGGCTGGGCATGATGCAGGAAATGGAAAACTACGCCAAAAAAATACGCTTTGAGCTGAAAGGCGTCAAACTGTGGATGCACGTTTTTTGGGATGCCGACGGCTCGGTGAAACACATCGGTTTTCGCCTGCGCCCCGACTCGCGCAACATCCGCACCGAAGACCTGGCCGCCTTCTTAGTCAGTTTTATGAACCGCTACAAAATGCCCCTCAGCTTCGACAAAAAGTACGCGCATTATGTGGGCGCTACTTTCCCCACTTTCGTGGAAAGGTTGGAGAAATAGGTGACGGCTGGTAATTATTCCGTTACTTTGCAGCGCTTTTCAAAACACGGCATGGCCCTGCCTGCCGCAAACAACGAAGAGCCGCTGATGCTTTTTAACCAACTTACACATAAGTCATGATTAAGATTCTTATCAACGACGGCATCCATCCCGATGGACAAACGCTGCTCGAAGAAGCCGGTTATCACCTTGATATAGAGCATGTGCCGCAAGCTGATCTGCCCAAAGTGCTGCCCGGCTACGACGTCATTTTGGTGCGCAGTGCCACCAAAGTTCGCAAAGATCTCATTGACCTCTGCCCCAATCTGAAAATCATCGGCCGCGGAGGCGTAGGCATAGACAACATAGACGCCGATTATGCCCGCAGCAAAGGCATCGAAGTCATTACCACGCCGGCAGCTTCTTCTCAGTCGGTGGCCGAACTGGCATTCGCGCACATGTTTTCGCTGGCCCGCTCGCTGCAATTGGCCAACCGTTTCATGCCCACCAAAGGCGATCAGGAGTTCAAGCAGATGAAAGAAGCCTATTCCGACGGCATACAACTCAGAGGTAAAACACTGGGTGTCATTGGTTTTGGCCGCATTGGTCAGGAAGCCGCCCGCATCGGTATCGCTCTGGGAATGAAAGTTATGCCGGTGGATTTGTTTATTGACGAAGCCGACATTGACATCTCCATCCCCGACTCCGACAACGTGAGCCTTTCGGTCAAAATGCGCACCTACGACATGGACGAAGTACTCAAACAGGCCGATTTTATCACGCTGCACGTTCCTTTCGGCGGCGGTACGTCCATCATAGGCGCGCCTGAATTGGCCAAAATGAAAACCGGCGCCTGCCTTATCAATACGTCTCGCGGCGGTGTAGTGGACGAAGAAGCCATGCTGGAAGCGCTCAATTCGGGCAAACTCGGCGGCGCAGGCTTAGACGTTTTTGACTTCGAACCGAAACCGCGCAAAGAAATCCTCGAACATCCGCGCATCTCCATGACGCCGCACATCGGCGCTTCCACGCAGGAGGCGCAGTCGCTCATCGGCATGGAACTGGCGGATAAGATTCTGGCATATTTCGGAGACGATAAGTAACATTATCCAGAGTGTCCGGCAGGCTCAATACTGTCGGACGCTTTTCATAACCAACAGATTCATGAAAAACAACATCATTATTGCCGCCATCGCCGCATTGCTCGTGGCAACTGCCTTTCTGACCAGCAACTGCAATCAAAATCAGGGCGGAACTCAGTCTGCTGCCCAAGCTAAAGAAACCGGGCCTAAAATTGTATTCGTCAACGCCGACACCCTGCTCGCCAATTATGAATACATGAATCAAAAGCAGGAGGAGTTTGGCCAACGCGAAGCCAAGGCCGATGCCGACCTCAAAGCGCGGGGCCGTGCTTTGGAAAAAGAGTTCATGGCCGCTCAGGAAAAAATCCAGAAAGGACTGCTGGCGCCCAATCAAATTGCCGTAGAAGAGCAGCGCTTAGGCCAAAAGCAACAGGCATTGGCCGCTGAACAGGAACGCCTGACCCGCGAGTTGATGGCCGAGGGCCAAAAATTGCAGGAGGAACTGAACAAGACCATCAAAAGTCTGCTTGCTGATATTCAGAAAGAAAAGGGCTACGATTACATCCTCAGCTATGGCCCGGGCACCGGCGTACTGATGGTGAACGACAGTCTGGATATTACCCAAATGGTACTGGAAAGGCTGAACAAAAAAGAAGAGAAATAATAGAGTTTGAGCGAAGGGGTGACCGAAGTTCCCCCTTCGTTGAGTACCGATAAATAAAAATTACGCTGCACTCATTTTCTCATTGCCATGATGAAGAACATCTTACTTTTTACGGTGGTAGCTTTGGTGGTCATCGCCTGTGGAAATGCCAATTCGGGCAGTGCCGCTATGGCCGCTGCCGAGGAACAGCCTTCCGAAGGTGCAAAGATTTATAAGCAATACTGCCTGACCTGTCACGGATTGTACGGAGATATGGGGGCCAGCGGCGCCGCCAATTTACAAGAATCCAAACTGACGCTGGAGCAACGCGTGGAGGTCATCACCAACGGGCGCAACGTCATGACGGGCTTTAAGGCGCTGATGAGTGAAGACAAAATCAAATTAGTGGCTCAATACACATTCGAGCTGAAAAATAACTGATTCACCCACCAAACCGCCATGAAAAACACTTGCGTAGAATGTGGCGAAGAGATCAAGGGCCGGGCAGACAAGAAGTTCTGTTCCGATCAGTGTCGCAGCGCCTTCAACAACCGGCTGAACAGCGATGCCACCAATTTCATTCGCAACATCAATAACATCTTGCGCAAAAACCGCCGCATCTTAGCCGAACTCAACCCCGACGGCAAAACGAAAATCCACCGCGACCGCCTGATGGAGCGGGGCTTCAAGTTCAGCTATTTCACCAATGAATTCGTGACGCGCACGGGCAACGTTTATCGCTTTTGTTACGATCAAGGCTACTTAGCGCTTGATGAGGGCTGGTTTGCTTTAGTGGTGCGGCAGGAGTATGTGGAGTGAGGCGCGGTACTACTCTCCCTTCGGAAACCACCGGTTATTGTACCACAAACCCTTGTCATTCAAGCGATAAGTATGCGCGGCGGTGGCTCGCACCAATACTTCGTCTATGTAAATCGGTCGGCGGCCCATCATTTTGTTTTGGAAAGTGAAGCGCAGTTTGCTGTCGGCAGCAACGGGCGTAAACGGATATTCAATCAGCGTCCAGCCGCCGGGGTCCACCAATCCAAAGATGAAAAACAGCCAGGTCGTGTGCTTCTGATACACCTCGCCGGTTGTGGGGTTGTACTCCTCAAATTGCATGGAAGTACGGGCAGCCAGATCGTCGCCCACATACGCCCAGGCCGAGAAGTGGTACATGCCACCGGGCCATTGCTTGGGAACTGTGCCGTCGTACAAAACATTTTCTTTGCCGGCCTCACCCGACCATGCGCCGCCGCCGAGGTAAGAGCGCTTGGAGGGCCGGTCGTCGAAGGGTTCATATACATAAGTGAAGTTTGGATTGTCCACCTTAAACGGTGCAATCTCATACAGCGAATCCGATTGTGCGGCAGCCGTGAGCGCCTCTCTGCGCTGCCGGATGCGGGTTTCAAAGAGTTCCAGTGGCACTTCGTAAATCTGGAGGATGTCTTTTTCGTACATCAATTTGGCGCCGTACAGCAGGTGGCCGTAGAGGCGTGATACATTCTGGTCTTCGCGGAGTTTGGAGGCGCTCACTGCCAGCAGGAAGGGCCGTTTGTCGGACAGTTCCTCCAACAAAACCGGCATTCGATACGGCTCGCTGATGAGTTGAAACTGGCGGATGGTTTGCGAGATGGAGGTGCGGGTGAGCATGGCGCTGGTGGTAGGCAGGCCGCTTTGCAGGCTGAGCGTCAATGATTTTTGAAGGATAAAACCATCGTTGCCGAACGCGCCGAGGTTGTCTGAACCGATGTTGAAATAAGGCACCGTCAGAATGGCCTGGTAGCGACTGAAGTCAATTTCTTTCAGGTCGGTGAATTGCTGGCCGGTTTTAAACTCTTCCACCTCATCTAATCGGAGATCGAACATTTTTTGAAAATTCCAGGCTTCCCAACTCAAAAGTGCAATGGCCGCGCCCATCACTACCGGTTGCCAGGGTTTGGACTTGGTGGCCGAATACAGCCAAAGAAAAGCAACGATGTTGATGACGTAAAAGAACACCCAGGCGAAGCGCCCGATGGAGCGAAACTGCTTGAGCGGGCCGGCGTAGGCCAGCAGTCCTTCCAATCCTGGAATGTTGAACGGATGGCCGAATGAAAACAGTAGCATCACTACGCTTGTCCAAAAAATGGCGCGGAGGAAGCCCTGTTGCGGGCTGTCGGCGACGAACAGCGGCTTGCGGAATTTGCCGACGAACATGCGGTACAACATGAGCAGAACGGCCAGCCCCGCCGCCAATCCGGCATAAGCCAGTCCCTCGTAGTCGCCCTGCTCGATGCGAATGACGTGCTCGTCTATCCATTTCCAGTAGGGCTGCGAAAAGGAGGTGAAAACGCTTTCCCAGATGGAGCGGTAGTTGAGAAAACCCGCCGGTTGGGAAGTGCGGTCGGTGATGCCGTCGGCCATCCAGGCAAAAAAAACAATGCCGGGTACCACTACCTGCAAACCTACATGCGCCGCCCACAGCGGTATTTGTTTCCACTCGCGGCGCTGCAGCACCCGGAAAAAGAAGTACAGCCCGATGGTCATGCCCATGATGGCAAAGTAGTAGAAATGCAGCTGCGAAAACACCGCAATGCTGAAGGCAATGAGTGCGCTGATTTTCCACGACGGCTTTTCATCAAAACGCAGCAGGAGGTACAGCAAAATGGGCAGCACTTCGGGATGTGCCAGCCCGAAATGCGAAATCATGCGCCAAAGTTGCGGCGACAAAAAGCTGAGCGCCACGGCTATCGGCACGCTGTAAACGACGGGCAGTCCCAGCCGGGCAAAAATGAGGTATAAAAAAATGCCGCAGAGCAGCACGCCTATGGGCATAGACCAGTTGAAAATGCCCAGCGCCGCCCCTGAAATATCAGTGATGTAGCGATTGACGAAACGAATGCCGTTGGAGAGAAAAGGCTGCGTATCGGAGGGGATGACGTGCTCGCCGTAGGGGTAGTTCATGCCCTGAAACCAGGTGTTGGTGCTGTCGTGCCGGATGTGATACAGATAGGTGGCGTAGGCTTTGTAGCCGTCGCCGTAAGGCTCAATGACGCGCGTGCCGGCGTGCTGCGGGAAGTCGGGCAGGCGCAAGTACAGCAGCAGCGCCATGAGGGCTGTGGTGAGGAGGAGGCCGAGGTAAAAAAAAGCAGAGTTACGCATATCGAGAGCTTACACTTTCCAAAACTTCAACAACAAGACCTCCACGCCCAGAAACACCAGCGCCATTACCAAAAACCAGCGCCACAGACTGATACCCTGACTGCGCTCTTCAATTTTGGCCGTCAGAATGGCTTCTTCATTGATTTCCAGTACTTTGATGTTGTCTCCCACAAAGGTTTGCAACTCATCGGGCACATAGCAGGCTAAGTCGGACTCCTTGCGGTCGAAATTGAAAGCGAATTTGTTGATGACCGCTTCGGACTGCAAGAACAGATCGTAAAAACCAGCCTGCTGAATCTGATTGGCCGTGGTGATGAATACCCGCGAACCCACAATGCGCTGTTCGGGAATGAACTCGCCGGAAGGCCCTCGCAGCTTATATACAATCTGGTTGCCCTCCACTTTGTGGTCCGATTCGAGCGTTTCCGCCCGGCTGATGGTGTAGGCGATGCGCAGGTTGCGGGCCGATGAAATGGCGGTTTTGTACAACAGAGGGATAAAAATCTCGCCGTTGCGCACCAAATCGCTTTGGGTTTCATCCAATGGCGCCACGCAGAAGTACAGGTGCCCCTGATCGGCCTGGTATTTCGACAAAAAAGCACTGCCGTCGCGGAAAGCTAAGAGCGTTTCGCCCGTGCCGCTGCGCTCGCTGCGGAAACTGCCTTTTACGGAGGGCAATTTCAGGTTGGCGCTTTTGTTGTCAAACACATCGCGGAACACGAATTCCGAGGTATTGATGTTGCCCACGTTTTTCACGCCGTCCTCGTAAGCCTGCAAAGAAGCGGCGCCGAAGCCCTGCAAAAAACTGTTGTATCCGGCTATGCCTGCATTGCGCGAAGGGAACACCAGCACATTGCCGCCGGCGCGGGCGTAGCGATTGAGTTCGGCAGCCAGACCGCTCGAAATTTCGCGCGTTTCGTTGAGTACGATGAGTTGGTAATTGGGAAACTGCGAGAACTCCAGATTCCGTACCGACATGTTCACCGCTTTGAAATACGGGATGCCCGCAAAAGCCGCGTCTAAATAGCGGTTGGCCGATTCTTCGTTGATAACCAGCACATTGACCTGCTCGGCCACATGGAAGGAGAAGAAATATTTGTCGTCGAACTGCACCGGGTAGTCGGTCACCGAAAGCTCGGCTTCGTGCCAGCCCGTGCGCAATACGGTGAGGCTCACGGTATCGGTAGCAACGGCCCCGGCGGGGATGGACATGGTACCGGCGGGCTTGGTTTGGCCGTCGTATTTGATGGCAAGGCGGATGTTTTCGGCGGCCTGATTGCTGTAATTGCGCACCCGCACGATGAGCGTATTCGTTTGCCCGATCATTTGCACCGGAGCTTCAAACCAGGCCGTATCTATGGCAATGTTGCGTTCCTGCACCGATTGCAGCGGCACGAGGTTGATCTCCGGCAGGGTATCGGGCCAGTTTTTGAGGTCGGTCACATTTTTTTGGAAATCGGAGATGAGATAGGCCGTTTCCACTTCTTCCGAACCCGAAGCGAGGGCCTGTTTCTGGCGTGTGACCACTTCCGTGAGGTTGCGCACCGAGGGCGATATTTTGATTTCTTCGATGAGAGCCAGAGCGTCTTCTTTGCTGACCAAGCGCTGGTGGCGGCCTTCAAAGTCGTTGCTCAGAATCTGGAAGCGGTCGGTGGCGGCATAAGCCTCCACGATCTCGCGGGCGCGTTGCTTGGCTTTTTCCACCAATGGTACATCCTGACTCAGGGCGCTCATACTGAAGGAATTGTCTATAAAAACAGATACTGCCTTGTTGCCGGCTTTTACCTCTGCGTCCTGTGGAATGAAGGGTTGCGCGAAAGCGAAAATGAGGCCCGTCAGCGCCAGTATTCTCGACAACAGCACCAGGAGATTGCGCAGTTTGGAGCGGGCGCTGGTTTCTTCCTTCACCTCGCGCAAAAAGCGCACATTGGTGAAATACACCTTCTTGAACTTGCGAAAGTAAAAGAGGTGAATGATGATGGGAATGGCCAGCGCGGCGAGCGCGAACAGAAATGTCGGGAATAAAAACTGCATAGTTCAGAGCCTGTCGTTACACAATATCCTGCCGCCGTCCGGGCAGCCTTCTCCAAAACGGCAAAGGTACTGAAATAGTTGGATGCCTGTTTCATCATACAACCAAAACTACCCCTGCCTCGTTTGCTGTGCTGATGATTTCCGCCGATGCCATAGCCGCCGTCAATCGCCTCGCAGAGGAGGGGCGCCCCTTTTGCTTTGCCTTCAATTTTGAAGCCGACGAGGCCCTTATCGGCGCCGATGAAGACTGGGCGCGGCAGGGCATTTTGTTCCAAATGGGCGATTTTTCCAATTTCACACCGCGCGAAACGGAAGCCGCCCCCGCCGACTGGCTGCCGCAGCCTGTATCTTACGAGACCTACCGCCAAGCCTTCGAGGTGGTGCATGGGCATTTGCTGGCGGGCAATTCCTACTTGGTCAATCTCACGTTTCCCACACCCGTACAAACCGGCATGAGCCTCGAAACCATCTTCCATCGCAGCCGGGCGCCCTACAAAATGCTTTGGCCGGGCCGCTTCGCCGTGTTCTCGCCCGAATCCTTTGTCCGCATCCGCAACGGCCTCATTTCCACCTTTCCCATGAAAGGCACCATTGACGCCGACCTGCCCGATGCTGCCTCCAAAATCCTGGCCGACCGAAAAGAACTGGCCGAACACGTCACCATCGTGGACCTGCTGCGCAATGACCTCAACCGCGTGGCCACAGACGTGCGCGTGCAGCGCTTTCGCTACTTGGACCGCATCGAAACCAATCGCAAAAACCTGCTCCAGGTCAGCTCCGAAATATCGGGGCGGCTGCCCGGCGACTACCGCCCGCGACTGGGCAATATCTTGGCCGAACTGCTGCCGGCCGGCTCGGTGAGCGGTGCGCCCAAGGCCAAAACGCTGGAAATCATACAGGAAGCGGAAGGCGCTCCACGGGGTTTTTACACCGGCGTCATGGGGCGCTTCGACGGGCAAAACGTAGAAAGTGCGGTGATGATTCGCTTTGTAGAGCAGACTGCCACGGGTTTGGTTTTTCGCAGCGGCGGGGGCATTACGGTGTTCAGCAAGCCGCAGGATGAGCATAACGAACTGATAGACAAGGTGTATGTGCCGATTGCTTGAGACGATTTGCTTCATAGACGGCGCGCCGCCGCTGTTGCCCTACCATCAGGCGCGCTTCGATGCGGCCCGCCGGCATTTCTGGGGGGCATTGCCGCCGCTGTTGTTGAAAGAAGTGCTCGTCGTTCCGCCCGATTTCCGACAGAGCAAGGTCAAGTGCCGCCTGACTTACAGCGCCGCCGATTTTGTGGTGGAATGGGAGCACTATACGCCCCGCCGCATCGGCAGCCTGCAAATTGTGTCCGGCGACCATCTGGACTACGCCTTCAAATACGCCGACCGCAGCGCGCTCCACGAACTGTGGCTACAACGCGGCGCCGCAGACGACATCCTCATGGTGAAAAACGGCCTCATTACCGATACCTCTTACAGCAATGTGGCGCTGTTTGACGGCACGCGCTATTTCACTCCCGCACAACCGCTGTTGGCCGGCGTGCGACGAGCTGCTCTGCTCGATGCCGGCCTGCTCGCACCTGCCGACATACGCCCGGCCGATCTGCCGGATTTTCAACACATTGCGCTCATCAATGGGATGCTGGATTTGGGGGAGTGTATGGTGGGGTTGGGGGATGGTTTTTTACACGATTACAGCCCCAACATATAAGCCCTGCCCGGCATATCAAATATGCTTCACCTCATCAGGCAGGGTATAAAAAGTGGGGTGGCGGTAAATCTTATCCTCTGCCGGATCGAATAACGAATCCTTTTGGTCAGGGCTTGACGCAGTGATATATTTGGACTCCACCACCCATATACTGACCCCCTCATTGCGACGGGTATAGACATCGCGGGCATTTTCGAGGGCCATAGCGGCGTCTGTAGCATGTAAGCTGCCGACATGCTTGTGGTCCAGCCCGTTTTTGCTGCGGATGAATACTTCCCAAAGCGGCCAGTCTTGTTGGTTCATATTTGGCAAATGTTTGTTGTTGTTTTGTGTTTCGAGTTTCGGGTTCAAGGTTTCGGGTTTCATCCGCCGAAGCCTTGGCACAAGCGGGTTTCGACCCTCTATGGCCCTCTCAATTTCGTTCCTCATCGGAACTGCTCTACGCTCTATGCTCTATGCCCATCTGTACTTCGCGTTGTTTTCGTTTTTCGGCGTAGGCCATCGCCGCCTCGCGCACCCAGGCGCCGTCATCGTGCGCCTTGCGCCGGGCCTTGATGCGTTGCAGATTGCAGGGGCCGTTGCCTTTGACCACGTTCCAAAACTCGTCCCAGTTGATGGGGCCGAAATCGTAGTGCCCGCGTTCTTCATTCCATTTCAGGTCGGGATCAGGAACGGTAAGCCCCAGAAATTCGGCCTGCGGCACAGTCATATCCACAAAGCGCTGCCTTAGCTCGTCGTTGGTAAAGCGTTTGATGCGCCAGCGCATAGACTGCTCTGTGTGTAAAGATTCTTTGTCGTTGGGGCCAAACATCATCAGGGCGGGCCACCACCAGCGGTTGAGCGCGTCCTGTGCCATGGCTTTTTGCTCCGGCGAACCCTGTGCCAGCGTGAGCATGATCTCGTAGCCCTGGCGTTGGTGAAAACTTTCTTCTTTGCAAATACGCACCATAGCGCGGGCATACGGCCCGTAAGATGTGCGGCACAGCGCCACCTGATTCATAATAGCGGCGCCGTCCACCAACCAGCCGATGGCGCCCATGTCGGCCCAGGTAATGGCCTGGTAATTGAATACGCTGCTGTATTTGGCCTTGCCGCTGTGCAGCTCTTCGATGAGGGTAGCCCGGTCAATGCCCAGCGTTTCGGCGGCAGCGTACAAATAGAGGCCATGACCGCCTTCGTCTTGCACCTTGGCAATGAGGGCCACCTTGCGACGCAAAGAAGGAGCGCGGGTGATCCAGTTGCCTTCGGGCAACATACCGACGATTTCGGAATGGGCGTGCTGGGAAATCTGACGAATCAAAGTTTTCCGGTAAATATCCGGCATCCAGTCTCTCGGCTCGATCTTCTGATCGGCGTCAATTTTAGATTGAAATGCGTGCTCCAGCGTCAGGTCTTGCATGATCTTTGATCGTTTGGCGTGCAAATATAGATATTTGTTTCAAATAACGAACATTTGTTCGTAATGTTCGTAAAAAACTATACCCCCTCACCATTAGTAGTGGGGCAAAAGCCGTTTTTCATCGCCCCTTTATTTCATCCGCGTGACCAGGATTTTATCAATGCGCTGCCCGTCTTTATCAACTACTTCTAATTGTAGATCATCAAAGTTCATTTTGTCGCCTACTTTGGGCAGGGCATGAAACTTGGAAAGCATCAGTCCGGCTACCGTCAGAAATTGCCCGTCGTACTGGTCTTCAATATGCAGGTTGAAGTAGCGGAGGAACTCCTGAATGGGATATTGCCCGTCCACCAACCAGGAGTTTTCATCCCGCTGCACCAATTGGTACTCATCCTGATAATCTTCGCTGACGTCTCCCACCAACGCATCTACCACATCATCCATAGTGACCATACCGCTGGTGGAGCCAAACTCATCAATGACGATGGCGTAGTGCAGGCGTTCTTTTTTGAAAAGTTCCAGCATTTTATAGGCCGGCATGCTTTCGTTGATAAACAAAGGCGGTTTGAGATGCGATTTGAGATGGAAGCCCTCGTCGGAAGATGCTTCAAAAAGGTCTTTCAACAAAACGATGCCCAGAATTTCATCAATATCGTCGTCGGCACAAACAGGGTACGCCGAGTGCTTTTCTTCCGCTACTTTCCTGCGCACGGTTTTCAAGTCGTCATTTTCATCAAAATACACGAGGTCGCCGGAGTGTGTCATAAGCGAAGTTACTCTGAGGTCCCCTAATTCAAACACCCGCTCTACTATGTTTTGCTCAATGTCCTGAATCTCGCCGCCCTCGGCGCTTTCCTTGATGATGGATTTGATTTCTTCTTCCGACACTTTGCTGTCCATGTTGCTGCGGATGCCCATGAGGCGCAGAAGAATTTCGCTGGTTTTAGTGAGCAACCATACGAACGGCGCCGTTATTTTAGACAACAAAAGCATGGGCTGTGCCAAAACGATGGCAATGGGTTCGGGGAAAGTGAGGCCCAGTCTTTTGGGCAATAATTCGCCGAGCACAATGGACAGATAAGTAACAAAAACCACAATGATGAAAACGGCGACGGTATCGGCATAAGGCCTCAACCATTCAAAACGGCTCAGAAATCCGGTTACATCGTCGGTCATGTTTTCACCGCTATATACACCGAGGAGGATGCCGATGAGCGTGATGCCGATTTGTACGGTGGACAAAAAGCGGTTGGGGTTTTCGGACAGTCGCAAAGCTGCCTGTGCGCCTTTATTGCCTTTTTTGGAGGAGCTTTCCAGCCTGAATTTACGGGAAGAAACCAATGACATTTCCGCCATGGAAAAAATGCCATTGAGCAAAACCAAACCAATAATGATTAAAATTTCCATATTGATGTTGTGAGTGACGGCATTGAAACCGCCCGACAAAGATAAGGCAATATATTATACCTGAAAACGGTCATTGCTCGCTGGCCGAAACGGCACAGTAAGTTCAAGTATTAAACTATATGCCTGCACTTTGTGTATATTAGTCGGTGAGAATGAGTGTGTTGGTCTAAGCCGGCATTGCTCGTTACTCCCATCCACATTACATTTGCGGTCATGATTATAGACCTGTTATTTCTCATCACGGCCATCTATGGGTTGTATTTAGGATACTCCCGGGGCATCATCAAGACGGTATTCACGGTTTTGTCGGTGCTGTTTGGCGTCATCATTGCCTTTCGTTTTTCGCCGGATATGACGGAACTGCTGGAATCACTCTTTACCTCTACCAATCCGCTGATGTTCATTGCCGGCTTTCTGCTTACTTTCGTACTCACGATGATCGCCATCCGCACGTTTGCGCGTGTATTGGAAAATGGGTTGGAAAGCGCCAATATCAACTTCATCAATCAGGCAGCGGGCGCGGCGATCACAGCAGCTTTTACTACCCTGTTGTTCAGTACTTTAGTGTTGTTTGCCAACAAAGCCCACCTCATTGAGGAAGATACCAAGCAAGATTCCATCACATATTCCTATCTGGAAAAATACCCCCAGACGATGTGGGGTCTTTTGGGCAAAGCCAAGCCCACTTTACAGCGATTTTGGGATCGCTCGGTAGAGTTCATGGATCGTTTGGAAGACTACCGGGTAGAAGACTCCGAATCCGAACCCACTATCTACGATATTGAGGAGGACGAACCCACCCGTACCACTCAATAAGCCGGTCATTCTTTTTCAGGCAATGGGGACGCAAAGTGCAGCGTACGTTGCGGGAACGGGATGGAGACGCCGTGTTCTTTAAACTTGCGCCAGATAGCAATGCGTATTTCGCTTTTCACATTCTCTATTCGAAACACCTCATCCGACCAAAAAAGGAGCTTGAACACCACTGCGGAATCGGCATAATCGAGCAATCGAACGAATGGCTTCTTGTCACTTTTAACCGCCTTATGCTCCTGTGCCGCCTGTCGAAGCAATTCCATCACCAGATCAATGTCCGAACTGTAGTCCACGCCCACATTGATGTCAAAACGAGAGGTTACATGTTCGTGCGTCCAGTTGCTGAGATCATTGCCGGTAATGCGCGAATTGGGTAAGATGATGTAGGTGTCGTCGCGGGTCAATACCGTGGTGGTGCGGAGTTCAATTTCCATCACCTTGCCCACGATGCCATTCACCTCGATGACGTCGCCCACTTTCACTGTGCTGTCCAACAGAATGATGATGCCGGAAATGAAGTCATTAAACAAATTCTGTACCCCCAGTCCCAAGCCCACCAACAAGGCTGCCGAGCCGGCCACAAATACCGTCACATTGACGCCCACAAAATGCAAACCCACCGAAATGGCTATTACGATAATCACATACTTGAGGACTTGATAGAATGCATATTTTTTGCCCTCACTGAAGCGGGTGGAGCGGTAAATGGATTTGCGCAAGACCCACAGAAGGAGAGATGTAATCGCTATGATGACTGCTACGCCGATGAGGTGATAAACCGACAACGAGAAGCTGCCGATGCTCAGAATTTTGTAATTGAGAAACTGTTCCATACGGGTTTTATCGTTTGGTTTTAAGTGCCAACCAAAGTGTTCCTGCTACGCCTGCCGTAAAAATGAGCACTGCAATCAGTTCGGCCTGCGTGAAATGAAAGCCCAGTGCATCGTAGCGCTCATTGACGCGGATTTTTTCTATTAAAAAACGCTCTGTGCCATTGAAAATCAAGTAGATAAAAAACAACATGGCCGGAACCTTTACCCGCTTGCGCAATGCCCACAAAATACCCCCGATGCCGAAAGCCATGGCCGCCTCATAAATCGAAGTGGGAAAAACCGGCTCGGCCAGCCTCCGGCAATAACGCCCGTCGCATACGTCCATCGCCACCCCGCTGTTGATGATGTTGCGCGGATAGTCCATGCTCCACAGCCAGTCGGGTAGGAACCACCAGCCGGGTTGCGTCCCGGCCGCAATGCCCCAGTCGCCGTCGCCGGAAAAATGGCAGCCCAAACGCCCCACGCCATACGCCACAATGAGGGCCGGCGCTACGGCATCCATAACGTGCGCCACGGGAATCTGTTTTTTGCGCAAATACAGCCACACGGCCACAAAACCGAAAATGAGACCGCCGTAAATGGTGAGGCCCGCGCCGGAGAAAAGTGTACCTGCGGGGTCGTTGAAAAACTGCTGAGGTTCTTCCAAAATGGAGAAGACTTTAGCGCCCGCCACACCCGAAACGGCAGCAATAATGGTGATTTCGCCGATGCGGTCGTGCGGAAACACCTCGGCACTGCGGGTGACGGCCTTGCTGTTGCGCCGACTGAACCACAGATATGCCGGGTAGGCCACAGCACCGAGGGCGCCCGCCCACCACACGCCTTTGAGGGAAAACAATACGCCGGCTGCATCCTGCTGAAAATCGGGGAAGTGCAGGGCAATGTAGGGCAATTTGAAACCCAAAACAAAGCCCCAGATCAGCGCAGAAATGTATTCGTTCCGCGTTGCCGGGCCGCCCTCGGTCAGCGTTTCGGTGTGGGGAAGGAGCAGTCCCTCGCGGCTTTTGCGGCGCAATTCGGCCTGCAATATCACGGCGGCGCTCAGCACGGCCAATACCAAAAACAGGCCGTAGGTTTTGAAAATGGACAGCCAGTTGTCGGCCGGTGTGCCGATGAGGTCGTGAAAAACGTAGGAGAGATCAGGGTACATAGTGAATGTGTTATTGATTCCCCTCCTCAATGCCACCATCTTCCATCGGCGGTATTTTCGCCTGCGCCCATTCCTCCGCATCCGGTGCAGCCTTCAATGACTGATAAACAACGCTTTGCATGCGCTGCCGGAAACGCTGGGAAGACAGTTTGGAATTTTTTTGGGAGGGATAAGTCCGATTGCTCAACAGGATGAAAATGGTGCCCGTTTCGGGATCGGCCCAGGCGCTGGTACCCGTAAAACCGTCGTGCCCAAATGCCTCGTTCGACATGCGGGTGGTCACATTCTGGTGCATGCGGGCGTCCATTTGCCGCATGTCAAAGCCCATGCCGCGCCGGGTACTGGCCGGGTGCCGCGCCGCAAAGGTTTTTACCGTAGCCGGATCGAGGTAGCGTTGGCCGCCGTAATAACCGTAGTTGAGCAGCATTTGAAGCACCGCTGCCAGGTCCTCGGCATTGGCAAACAAACCTGCATGACCGCTCACGCCGCCCAGCATGGCCGCGCCCATATCATGCACATAGCCTTGTATTTTTTGCATTCTGAAGTATGCGTCGTATTCTGTGGGCGCTATGCGGCTCAGTTCTACGCGCTGCCAGGGATTGTAGCCGATGCTTTCCAAGCCCATGGGGCAAAAGAAATTGTCTTCCAGATAGGCATCCAAAGTTTTCCCGCTGAGGCGATGCACCATGCGCGCCACGATGTAAAAACCCAGGTCGCTGTACCGGTAACCACGCGTAGGCAACAGTGGCGACGCAATGATTTCCTGCCAGACCGAATCGGCATAGTCGCGGCGAAGGTAGAGGTTGGAGGCCACCGGAATATCGTATTCGTCTATCGCGTCCGGGCAGTAATAATGGTCTTTTACGACCACTTCCTCCGGCGTTTTTTCAACAGTTTTGCGATAAAACGGCAGCCAGGGTTGCAGCCCGGCCCGGTGTGCGAGGATGTCTCTGAGCAGGAGATCGGCTTTGTTGGAACCGGCTAATTCGGGCAGGTATTTCACGATGGGCGTTTCGAGGTCAACGAGGCCGTCGTCGTACAATTTCATCAGAGCCAGGGTGCCTCCCGCAATTTTGGTCACGGAGGCCAGATCATACACATCATCCGCTTGGGTGGCCTGTGTTTTACTGTATGTGTGGTGTCCGAAGGCTTTGTGATAAACGATTTGGCCGTCTTTGGCCGCCAACACCACGCAGCCCGGCGTAGCGCCTACTGCAATGGCCTCCTGCGCCAGCCGGTCCATTTTTTCAAACGCAGCCGTGCTCATGCCCACGCGTTCGGGCAGGTTATAGCCCATTTTGAAAACAGGCGAGGTAGTGACGCCGGTATTGAATTTGCTCAGCGGAGAAGCCGTGACCGGCAGGCGTCCGCTGATACCGATGGCGCCGAATAAAGCCTGTGCGGCAAGGTCTTGCGCAATCGGATCATCCTCGTAAGCCACGAGTACGGGGTCAATTTGATCAAAATGGCGAAGGCTGTAAGGCGTGCCGAACACCACCAGTACCACCTGCGTGCGGCGCGCGAGGGTTTCCAGAAAATCCAGTGCGCTCTTGCTGAGGCCATAGCCCTGCGAGGCGAAAGAACTCATGCCGTGCAGGCTCACGATGACCAATTCTTTTTTGCCCAGCGTTTGCAGCAGGCGGCTGCGCTCGGAGGAGGAGATTTCCTTCGGGCTTTGGAACAGCGGCATTTTTTTGTAGCTCTCCAATCGCGCCTGAAACTTGGACTTGGCCGATGCGCCGATGCTGAGGGCGGCCATATCGGTGCTCATTTTTTTGATGGGAAGGAGGTTGCCCTTGTTGCGCGCCAGCGTGAGACTGTGCTCGTACAATTTCCATTTCAGGGCGATGGCGTCGGGCGAGTTGAGTTGCTGGTCGAGGCTGTCGGTAGAAATGGGGGCAAAGGTGGTAAGCCCCAGCCGGTATTTGGCCCGCAGCACGCGCTTCACATGCTCGTTCACCTCGGCCTGCGCAATGCGCCCTTCGGCTATATAGCGTTTGATTTCGCGGAAAGCGGCCTCCATACTTTCGGGCAGCACCAGCATGTCATTGCCGGCCAGCAGGGCCTCGGCCTCTACTTCGCCGGGTTTGAAATGTTTCGTCACGCCTTTCATTTCCAGCGCATCGGTAAAGGCAAGCCCTTCAAAGCCCATTTCTTTGCGCAGCAGCTCGGTGACGGTGTAGCGCGAGAGGGTGGTGGGGCGGTTCATGCCGGTATCCAATGCAGGCACATTCAGGTGCGCAATCATAAAGCTGCCCACGCCCTGACGGGCCAACTCGCGAAACGGAAACAGTTCGATGCTGTCCAGTCTGGCTCTGTCGTGCGTTATGGAGGGCAGGTCTAAATGCGAGTCCACATCGGTATCGCCGTGGCCGGGGAAGTGTTTGGCGCAAGCCATGACGCCGTTGTCCTGCATGCCTTTGGCGTACATATTGCTTTTGACGGCTACATTATAGCGGTCTTCGCCGAAGGAGCGGGTGTTGATGACCGGGTTGGCGGCGTTGTTGTTTACGTCCGCCACCGGTGCAAAATTGACATGGATGCCGATGCGACGGCACTGCCGGGCCACTTCCTTGCCGAACTCGTAAATGAGCCAGTTGTCCTGAATGGCGCCGAGCGGCAACTGCCTCGGATAACTGATGGTGTTTTCTTTAAGGCGCATGCCCAGGCCCCATTCGCCGTCAATGGCTACCATGAGCGGGATGTGGCGGGTGAGCGCCTGGTATCGGTTGGTGAGTTCTACCTGCTTGACAGGTGTGCCCTGAAAAAAACAAAGCGCACCTACATGGTACTCCCGGATGAGTTTTTCCACGCCGGCTATGTGATCGGCGCCTTTGTCGGAATGAGCGCGAATCATAAAAAGCTGACCGAGGCGCTCATCTGGCGTCAGAACGTTGAACATAGAGTCCACCCAGCGGTCTTCATCAGGGTTTTGACCGGCCTTCAGCCCGGTGGACGGGTATTGCGGCAAGCCGGCAGCCATCAAGAATCCGGCTACTGCGGTGATGGCTAAAATAAGATTCAGGCGGCGCGGCCTCCATGTCTGGTTCAATTGCGTCTGCATTTCTTTTACAAGATTGATTTGGTGTAGTGTTTCGTCGTTTCGCCCGGCCAATTTAGTATAAGTTTTTACTTTTTCGCTCAACATTGGGGCATATTAGTATGTAAAGATATTTTTGCGCTCCGAAATCAGGAACAATCATGCTGACTTATATACTCTTCGCGTTGGGTTTTGTGGCTTTGGTTAAAGGCGCCGACTGGTTGGTGACAGGCTCTTCTGCTATTGCAAAACGTTTGGGCATAAGTGACTTTGTCATCGGCCTCACCATCGTGTCGGTCGGCACCTCGGCTCCGGAACTGATTGTCAACGTATTGGCCAGCATTAACGGCAATGCAGGTATTGCCATTGGTAATGTGCTGGGCAGTAATATTGCCAATGTGTTGCTCATTTTGGGCATCTCCGCCATTATTTACGGCCTGCCCATACAGCGCAATACGGTGCTCTCGGAAATCCCGTTTTCGCTGGCCGCTGCTTTGTTGATCGGCTTTTTGGCCAATACCGATATCTTCGGGCTGGAACACAACGAACACGGACTGGGCCGCATAGACGGCGCCATCATTCTGTTTTTCTTCGGCTTGTTTTTAATGTATGTATTCACGCTCCCATCGGCCAAGGAAGACAGCCCGGACCAGGCCATTCAGGCCATGTCGGGCGCCAAAGCGGGGCTGCTCACGGTAATCGGCATTGTGGCCCTGTTTTTGGGTGGCAAATGGGTGGTGGACGGCGCCGTGCAATTGGCCCAGTTGTTCGGCATGAGCGAGGCTTTCATCGGCCTTACGGTAGTCGCCATCGGCACCTCGCTGCCCGAATTGGTCACTTCGGCCATGGCGGCATACCGGCGCAATACCGACATTGCCGTGGGCAATGTGGTGGGTTCCAACATCTTCAACCTCCTGTTGATTTTGGGGCTGAGCAGCGTCATTCGCCCGCTTCCTTTTCAGCAAAGCTCGAATATAGACCTTTTGGTGGTGGTGCTCTCCGGCGCGCTCATCATTCTGGCCTTGGCGCTGGGCCGCCGCTTGGTCATCAAACGCTACGACGGGGTCATTTTTGTGCTGTGCTATGTGGGGTATATTGCGTATTTGTTGCAGCGGGGCTGAGGTTGCTTTACCCCGCAGCCCGCAGCACCACATTATCTATCAGCCTCACATCGCCGGCCCAGGCTGCCGTGCAGGCCACCACAAAATCGGCTTGGCGGGGATTTCCAACAGGCAGGAGGGTTCGCCCGTCCACAATTTCAAAGTATTCGGGGCGCAGACCGGCGCTTTCCATTTTTTGCATGGCGCGCGCTGTAATGGCAGCGGCGTCCATTTCCGGGTAAAGCCGTTTGGCGTCCAACAGGCATTGGTAGATGACGGGAGCGGCGGCGCGGAATTCGGGGCTGAGGCGCACATTGCGCGAACTCATGGCTAAGCCGTCCGTTTCGCGAACCGTTTCTGCGACGATCAGTTGGGTGCTTGAATTCAGTTGTCGCAGCATTTCCGCCACGATGGCCGTTTGTTGAAAATCCTTTTGCCCCATGTACAAGCGCTGCGGCCGCACCATGTCGAGCAATCTGGCCACTACCTGCGCTACGCCTTTGAAATGCCCCGGACGGAAAGCGCCCTCCATCACTGTTTCCAAATGCCCGAAGCTGAACTCATAGCTCTGCCCGCCGGCGGGATACACTTCCTCTACGGAAGGCATCAGCACTGCATGGCAGCCCGCTTTGGCCAGTATGGAAACGTCTGCTTCGGGTGTGCGCGGATATTTTCGGAGGTCTTCCGGGTCATTGAACTGGGTGGGATTCACAAAAATGCTGGCCGTTGCCAAGTCTCCGGCTGCTACGGCCCTGCGGATCAAAGCGAGGTGGCCGGCGTGCAGCGCGCCCATGGTAGGAACAAAGCCAACAGAGGTGTGAGGAGCCATGCTTGTGTAGCGGCTCAAATCGGCGGCATATTGAAAAACGTACATACGCTGGCAAGGTCGGCGGGCGTTTGTAAACCGCCGCTCAAAGATATACCTTTTTGTTAAGGCCGTATTAAGTGCGCCGGTAATTGATGCAAAGTCGTTGATTATTACTAAATTTGCGCGTTTATTCAGAAACGCCTCTTTTGGCGGCCATGTAAAGCATATTTGAAAATCCGACAGGCATTATGAGCAAGAAAAAAGTGCTGATCGTCACCCAGGAGATGTCTCCTTTTACCGATCCGTCTGAATTAGCAGATTTCACCCGCACCCTGCCGCAATTCGTTCAGGATAAAGGAATGGAACTCCGGGTTTTAATGCCCAAATTCGGCACCATCAACGAACGGCGCCACCGGCTGCACGAAGTAGTGCGCCTTTCAGGCATGAACATCATTGTGGACGACGACGATTACCCGCTGATTATCAAGGTGGCGTCTATGCCGGAAGCGCGCATTCAGGTTTATTTTTTAGACAACGACGACTTCTTCCGGCGCAAGCACGTTTTTCAGGATGAGGAAGGCCAGATTTACGAAGACAATGTGGACCGCATGGTGTTTTTCTGTAAGGGCGTTCTGGAAACGGTTCGCAAATTCGGCTGGGCGCCCGACATCGTGCATTGCCACGGATGGATGACGAGCCTCATTCCTGCATATCTCAAGACGGCTTATAAAACAGAGCCGCTTTTCCAGCACTCCAAGATCGTGTACTCTTTGTACAATGACGAATTAGAAGAAAAGATGCCTGAAAATTTCTTCACCAAGGCGGCCATCAACAACCTCCATGCCGAAGACCTCCACGCCTATCAAAACGGCGCCGGCATTACCCTGCACAAAGGCGCTGCGGCATTTGCCGACGGCGTGGTGGTAGGCAGCCCGACTTTGAGCGATGTGGCACAGGCCACCTTAGCCGACACCGATAAGCCTGTACTGGAATTCAGTGAAGATGCAGCCCTGCCGGGCATCGTAGAGTTTTACAACTCGCTGATGGCTGAGGAAGTCGAGGCTCAGGAATGATTCATCTTGCAGCATGTTTATACCAACCCGCAGTCTGATTCGGGTAGTCTTTATCCGTGCGATCCATATCGGGTCGTATCAGTTTCTAATTCATTGATATTTACATGAAAAAGCCTATTCTACTATTGTGGCTCGCGTTGGGCGGCCTGTTTATTGCCGGCTCCTATTCCGGCTGTACCGACCTCACCGACCTCGGCGCCGATTTGCTGGACGAAGACCGCCTCGGATTGGATTATGTGGATACCGTTTCTATCATTGCCACCACCGTTACGGTGGATTCCGTACTGACCCAATCCGGCACCTCGCTGGCCAATCAATTGGACCGCTTTATGTTCGGCGACTACAATGACCCGGTCATGGGCCGAGTTACTGCCGGCGTTTATGTACAGCCCCTTTTAGACAGGGATCGCCTCAGTCTTTTTGCCATTCCGCGTCCGCCTTCTTACAAAGACGCTATTTTGGACTCCATCGTGTTGGTACTCACCTTGGACAGCGCCGGATTTTACGGCAAACCGTCTCAGCCGTTTGGGCTGGAGGTGCTGCGCGTGATTGAAGACATGAACGCCTCCGCCAATTACTACTCTAATGTCAATTTTGCCACCTCGGCAGTACCCTTAGGCAGCGCACAGTTTTCGCCTACCATTGACAGCATCACGGTATTGGATTATACCAGTCTGGGAATTGACACCCTCCGGTACCCGCACCTTCGCATCCCGCTGAACATGGCGCTGGGGCAGGAATTGATTGGGCTGGACTCCTTAAATTATTTGAGCGATACCACATTCTTAAACATTTTCAAAGGGCTTTACCTGCGCCCCACACAGCAATCCGACGGCTTGGTAGCTTTTAACTGGAGCAGCCTTCGACCGGGCATTTTTCTCTACTACACCAATGCGTCGGGCTTGCCGCGCCAGTACCAGTACGAAATCAATGAATTCAGTTCCCGAACCTCCCGCATCCGGCATGACTACGCCGGCTCGCCGGTAGCGCCTTTCCTGAACGACCCGGAACGGGGCAAGAACCTGCTTTTTGCGCAGGCAATGGCAGGAACCAATATCAAAATCGAAATACCGCATGCGGCATCCCTTCGGAATGCCATCATCAACCATGCAGAACTGGAAATTCCCGTCATCGCTTTTTCCGGTGATGATTCACTGAAATATGTCAACAACCCGGATGTATATCTCACCGTACCTGATACTACATTGGCGCCCAATCCTATTTCCGATTTTACCTTTGCAGGCAGCAACCGGATCCCGATTTTTGGGGGCGTTTTCATCAGGGGGACAGACGGAAAACCAGACCGTTACAGGATGAATGTGTCCTCCCAACTCAGTAATATGGCCCAAGGCCGGGTAGGGAATGTGATGTATCTTCAAATCATTAATAAGGCCCAGCGTGGCGGTCGTATTGTCTTTGCCGGGCCTGAAAACACCCAACACAAAATGCGCCTCAAAGTGGCGTTCACCAAACGTTGACCCATGTGTGGAATTGTAGGCTACATTGGAAGCCGTGAAGCTTGGCCCATCATTATCAAAGGGCTTCAGAGACTCGAATACCGAGGCTATGACAGCGCAGGCGCCGCCCTGTTGCACAACGGAGACCTCAAGGTCATCAAGAAAAAAGGCAAAGTAGCCGACCTCACTGCCGCCGCTGCCTCTTGGGATGTGACGGCTCAACAAGGCATCGGCCATACGCGCTGGGCTACGCATGGTCCGCCGGACGACATCAATGCGCACCCGCACACCTCCGGCAACAAACGCCTAGCATTGGTGCACAACGGCATCATAGAAAACTATGCCCTTCTTAAAAAAGCACTTCAGAAAGAGGGGCATGTATTTGAAGGGCAAACCGATACAGAGGTGTTGGTACACTTCATTGAGGAACTGCAAGTGCGTGAAAATCTCCCCATTGAAGAAGCCGTCAGAATTGCCCTCACCCGCGTTACCGGCGCTTATGCCATTGTAGTGATGGACCGCAACGATCCGGGCAAGATCGTCGCTGCGCGTAAAGCCAGCCCATTGGTCGTGGGTATCGGGGAGGATGAGTTTTTTCTGGCCTCCGATGCCACGCCCATTGTGGAGCACACCAAGCGGGTCATTTACCTCAACGACGAGGAAATTGCCATTGTGCGCCTTGGCCACGAAATCGAAATCCGCACCATAGACAACCGGATGCAAACGCCTTTCATTCAAGAGTTGGATTTAGAAATAGAGCAACTCGAAAAAGGCGGTTACGAGCATTTTATGCTCAAAGAGATTTTTGAGCAACCCGAAACCATTGCCGACGCCATGCGGGGGCGACTGGAACCGGGCGAAGGTTGGGTGCGATTGGGCGGCCTCGACGATTATCTGGCCCGCATCACTCAGGCCAAGCGCATCATCATTGCAGCTTGTGGCACATCCTGGCATTCCGCACTCCTTGGGGAATATTTGATCGAAGAACTGGCGCGCATCCCGGTAGAGGTAGAGTATGCCTCTGAATTGAGATACCGCAACCCGATTCTCGGCGAGGACGATGTGGTGATCGCCATATCACAATCGGGCGAAACCGCCGATACCTTAGCTGCCGTAGAACTGGCCCGCGAAAAAGGGGCTTTGGTGTATGGTATTGTCAATGTGGTAGGCTCATCTATTGCGCGGCTCACACATTGCGGCTCATACATACACGCCGGCCCTGAAATAGGCGTGGCTTCTACCAAGGCGTTCACTGGTCAGGTCACCCTGTTGTCGCTGATGGCCTTGGTGCTGGCGCACAAGCGAGGCACCATTTCCGAGTCGTATTTCAGGCGGCTGCTGATAGAATTGGCGGAGATTCCGCAAAAAGTATCGCAGGTTTTAGAGTCGGTTCAGGCGAAAATTGAATACATTGCAGGCGAAATCAAAGATCGCAGCAATGCCATCTATCTGGGCAGGGGTTACAATTTTCCGGTAGCGCTGGAAGGGGCACTCAAGCTCAAGGAGATTTCCTACATTCATGCTGAAGGCTACCCGGCGGCAGAGATGAAGCATGGGCCGATTGCGCTGATTGACGAACACATGCCTGTGATCGTTATTGCCACCAATAAAAGCGCTTATGACAAAATCGTGAGCAATGTACAGGAGGTGATTGCCCGCAAGGGTATGGTGATAGCAGTGGTGGAGGAAGGAGATCAGATTATCAGTAAGATGGCGGATTATGTAATAGAGATACCTGCCACAGAGGAGCCTTTTACTCCGCTGTTGTCGGTTGTTCCCTTGCAGTTGTTGTCTTATCACATTGCCGTGATGCGCGGCTGCGATGTGGATCAGCCGAGGAATCTGGCCAAGTCGGTTACCGTTGAGTAGTTTTATTTTTAAAAAAACAATCCATTGACAATGAGAAAAATGGACATAGAGTACAATACCTCCCGGAATGAATTGGTCATGCCGGAATATGGTCGTCATGTACAATTAATGGTGGAAGAAGCCAAAAGACTGACCGACAATGCACATCGTCAGGCTTTTGTGGAAAAGATAGTGGATCTGATGTACATTATGAATCCACAACAACGCGAAGTGGAAGACTACCGCGACCGTCTGTGGAAACATGTGTTCCGCATTGCCGGGTACGATCTGGAGGGCGTTATGCCGCCCAACGGCATTATTCCTACTCCGGAAAACGACATAAAAAGGCCCGACCACATCGAATATCCGGGTACACAACTGCGCTTCCGGCACTACGGGCACTACATTCAGGAGCTTATCAAAAAAGCCAAACAAATGGAAGACGGCCCCATTAAGGAGGGCTTGGTGGCGTCCATTGGCTCCTATATGAAATTGGCCTATAAAACCTGGAACAAAGACCACTATGTCAGCGATGATGTGATCAAAAATGACTTGGTCACCCTGTCCGGAGGCATCTTGTCTATGCCTGACGAAATGGCCATTGAAAACCTGACGCCTATGGGGCCGCCTAAAAAAAGCAGCCCTCAAAACCAGCGCGGCCAACAACAGCAGGGCGGAGGCAAGTCCAATAAGAAGAAAAAAGTCTGGAAAAGGAAATAATCATCTGATATGACCTTAGATGCTTTTGAAGTACACGGCGGGCAGCCATTGTCGGGCGAACTTCATCCGCAGGGCGCTAAAAATGAGGCGCTGCAAGTGATTTGCGCCGTTTTGCTCAGCGCCGAAAAAGTGACTATTTCCAACATCCCCGCCATACGCGATGTCGTTTTGCTCATCGAACTATTGCAGGGGCTGGGAGTAAAAACAACGCAAATTGCGCCGGATACCTATACCTTTCAGGCAGATGAGGTCAACATTGACTACATCTATTCCGAGGATTATTACAAAAAAGGCGGTCGTATTCGAGGCTCGGTGATGCTGTTGGGGCCTCTGTTGGCTCGCTTCGGCAAGGCGCTGCTGCCCAAACCCGGCGGCGACAAAATCGGGCGCCGGCGATTGGATACCCACTTGCTTGGATTGGAAACCCTCGGCGCTCATTTCGACTATGACCCCGACCGCAGCCTTTATCGCATAGATGCGACACAGATGCGCGGCGCCTGCCTGCTGATGGATGAAATTTCCGTCACCGGCACAGCCAATGTGGTCATGGCCGCCGTGTTGACGCCCGGCGTAACGACGATTTACAATGCTGCCTGCGAGCCTTATGTACAGCAATTGTGCAAAATGCTCAACCAGATGGGCGCCCATATTTCCGGGGTCGGGTCCAATTTACTGCACATCGAAGGGGTGGAAAGCCTGCATGGCGCGGAGCATCGCCTCTTGCCCGATATGATCGAGGTGGGTAGTTTTATCGGCCTGGCAGCCATGACGCAATCGGAAATTACCATCAAAAATGCGCAGATACAGGAACTCGGCATCATCCCGCGCATCTTCGAACGCATGGGCATTCAGATGGAATTTCGGGGCGACGACATCTATGTGCCGGCACAACAAGAGTATGAAATTCAGTCTTTTATAGACGGCTCTATCCTCACGGTGTATGATGCGCCCTGGCCCGGTTTCACGCCCGACCTGATGAGCATCGTGCTGGTCACCGCCATACAGGCCAAGGGCAGCGTATTGGTGCATCAAAAAATGTTTGAGAGCCGCCTGTTTTTTGTGGACAAACTCATAGACATGGGCGCTCAGATCATCCTCTGCGACCCGCACCGAGCCACCGTCATCGGCCTCAACCGGCGCTTCCCTCTGCGCGGCATCGAAATGACCTCGCCCGATATTCGCGCGGGTGTGGCCCTGCTCATTGCCGCCCTTTCGGCCAAAGGCAAAAGCACCATTTACAACATCAACCAGATAGACCGGGGCTACCAGCAAATTGACGAGCGCCTGCGGGCTATCGGCGCCCAAATCAAAAGAGTATGATCATTTACAACGTTACCGTAAAAATAGAACACGACCTCCACGAAGACTGGCTGAACTGGATGCGCCACACACACATCCCCGATGTGCTGGCCACCGGCCTGTTCACAGGCCACCGCATCAGCAAAGTCCTGGGTGACGATGATGCGCACGGCGTCACTTATGCCATCCAGTACGAATGCCCCGATCTGGACACTTTTCTCCAATACCAGCAACAACACGCCGCTCGCCTCCAGGCCGATCACGCCCGCCGCTACCAGGATAAGTATGTGGCGTTCAGGACTTTGCTGGAGGTGGTGGGGTAGTGCCCGATATTGGGCAGCCTGATCCAAAAAATCATCGCGGGTGGCGCCGGGGCCTGTTATCAGTTTGGTGCGAAACATTTTGCTGATGCGCTTGGCCTCTTCCGCATTGTACAACACGGGCAAAGTAGCGGCTATACCTGGTTTACGAAGCAATGCAGATATAGTAAAAAAAGGCCGACCCAATCAGTAAGCTATTCGCGGCACGTTCCTAAACAGGAGGTCTGCATGGCTAAGTCCGTTAGGGAAAGTTGACAAATCACAAATTTTGAGGTATTTTTGTATAAAAATTTGACTATGCAGTTTGTAGATATCAAGAATGACATCGCCTTTCGCAAGATTTTCGGCAACGAGAACAAGAAAATCATCCTCATCTCATTCCTCAACGCCGTGATGAAGTTGAAAGGAAAGGATTCCATCGAAGATGTTGAAATTCTCAACCCCTACCAACTGCCTATTATCAAAAATCTGAAAGCGTCCATCATTGACGTAAAGGCGAGAGACAAGAAAGGCAAAACCTACATCATCGAAATGCAGGTAGCCGAGCCAGACGGCTTGGACAAACGGCTACTTTACTACGCCGGCAAGGAGTATTCCCAACAAATCGAAAGTGGCGAGTTTTACACCCAACTCAAACCAGTAATTTTCATCGGAATTTTTGACTTCAAGTTTACGGAAGGTGACAAATACCTTTCGCATCATGCCGTTTGCGATGTTGAGAATGGCGAGCGCATCATCAAGGACATGGACTTCTACTTTGTTGAACTTCCTAAGTTTAAAAAATCGCTGTCTGAACTTCAAGAAGTTACTGACAAATGGATATTTTTCATAAAAGAGGCAGAAAATCTTGAAGTTGTTCCCGAAAATGTGGATGATGAAGGCTTGAAGGCGGCCTACCACGATGCCAATAAACACTCGTGGACTAAGGAAGAATTAGAAGCCTATGACTACGCAGCAATGAGGGAACAAGATGAAAGAGGCAAGGTAGCATTGGCAGAAAAGAGGGCAGATAAAAAAGCAAAAAATGAAGTCGCAAGAAAAATGAAGCAAAAAGGTCTTACAAACAAAGACATCTCGGATTTTACAGGTTTGACTGTGGAAGAAATAGACGACTTGTAGGGGCGATCAGGAAAAACCTTTACTTCGATGCGGCTGCCTGTATTTTGCCCCTTCTCCTCCTCCACAGCCACCAGCCCGCCGCCGGCAACAAACCCAATACCGCCCAGGCCCACGCCGGTACCGGCCTCGGCAAATTCAAAGGCGACATATCGCCCTCCGGTACAAAGGCCGCCCAGAAAAACGGGTGTGTGCGCCAACCGCTCTGCCCCTGCATATATTCCAATTTTGCTTGCCGCAAGGCCTCGTCTTTGGCCATGCCTTTTTGGAGGTTTTTATAAAAAAACGTCATCAGATCGGAGGTCTCCCGGTCGCTCACCCGCCACAGCGAAGTGACGACGCTGCGTGCGCCGGCCTGCGCAAATCCATAAGCCAAACTCACCAAACCCTCGCCCCGCTTGAACTCCCCAATGCCGGTTTCGCAGGCGCTGAGCACCACCAACTCGGCAGGCAGCGGCGTGGCGTACAGCTCGCGGGCGTACAGCTTGCCTTGATACAAAGTGTCTCCGGGCGTAGGGGCAAATGCCAGAAAAGAGAACTCCCCTTCTTCGTCATTGGCCTTGGCATGGGTAGCCAAATGCAAGACTTGGTATCTGGCCGCTTGAGCCAAAAATTCATCACGGGTAGCGCCGGGGCCTGTTATCAGTTTGGTACGAAACATTTTGCTGATGCGCTTGGTCTCTTCCGCATTGTACAACAGCGGCCCCAGGCTGCTTCTTCTGTCATCGCGTGCTGCAAGGGCATTCCCCTCGCCCTGAAATTCGGGCGCGAAGGCCAGTATTTTCTTTTCTAATCGGGCGCCGCTCCGCTTGCGGTCGGCAGCCCACAAGGTGGCCGAGGGCGCATAGCTGATGCTGTGCCTCCAGAGCATATATGGGCAATCCGACGACTCGCAATTGGGGGCGGGAGCCGTAAACAGCGCCTCAAATGGCAGGTATTTCAGCAGTCCGTCTGCACCTATGGTCAATCGCTGCGGCAAACGCCAGGCAAAAGGAGCCAGCAGCTTTTCGTACAACTCCCAGGCCCGGTTTTGATAAACGGACAACAGACTATCGCTTCTTTCCGTGGGGTAGTCGTATATGGCATTGCGCATTTCCTGCACCCATTTTTCCAACGGAAAGTCTTTGGGAATATGAAAAAACGATGCGCCCTCTGTGGTAATCAGGAAAGCGTACATATCATCATCGCCTGCAAAATAGCTCAGCCATCCTTCTCCCGGTTTCAGGCGCTTTTGTACCTCCTTCGGTTTGATCCAGGTGATCTCTTTATCCCGGCCGAATTCGGGGTTCAGTTTCTTGGCCTCTGCCTCCAATAACCGGAGGTTTTCCGTTACCTCGAATAATTCCTGATGGATGTCCAACATAGCCGGCGCGTCGTTTGCCAACTTTTTCTGCGACAATATATAGCGCCTGTTTTCTACCTCTGCCAATTTGCGCTGCCCCTGCTGTATGGCCTTGCGCAAGCTGTCGGGGATGGCCGAGGACGTCCCGGCATCGAATCGTTTGAGCGTTTCCGACAAAAAAATCGCCCGGCTGCGCTCCGTGTATCCAAATGCTTGTGCCAATACCTCCTCCGAGCCGGTACACTGATACAGTTCAAACAGCGCATTCAAAGACATTTCAAATACATAATGGTAGCGATTCAATATGTACTGCTTAGATCCGGCTTCCTCGTGTTCGGAGTGTATTTCTTCCAGCACCCGGACCGCGTTTTCAAAGCGTCGGCAGGCTTCCTTTAGCTTTCGCTCATCGCCGTCCTCCAAAAACCAGTAATACTGATTCTTGGCATCGAAGTAGATGAGTTTTAACAGTGTGTGTTTTGCCAATTTTACTCGTTCGTATGGATTGGCCGACGATGGATCGTATTGTATTTTTTTTATAAGCTCTTTGAGCAGTACGTCTGCTTCTTCCGGTTTTTTTAATTGAGTCAGGCAGGCGGTAATGCTAAATGCGGACTCTATCGCATTTTTCAGCATCTCATTTTGCATGGAGGAATAAATAGCGTAGGCATTCCTAAAGTGTCGTTCTGCTTCGGTGTATTTTTTTTGATGATACAGGGTCGTGCCAATTCTTGAGTAATTAAAAGCGACTTTTTTTCTATCCTTCAGTTGATCCGCTATTTTTATGGCATTTTCGTGTGCGGCGATTGCTTTTTCATATTGGTCCAACTCATAATAAACTGATCCAAATTCAATCCATGATTGATACAAAGCACCAAGATTTTTTGAATCTATCCTTTGCGATATTTCTATCTTTTTATTAATCAATTCAATGGCGCGGGATGGATTGCTACCGGCCATTTCGAAGTTAATAAGATACTGATATAGCCCGCGAGCCTCTTTATTCCACTGCCCATGCTTTTTCAGCCATACAGAAAGCGCATTCCTTCCTAGCAATACGGAGCCTTCAAAGTCGCTCTCTATAAAAAATTTATAATTTGCCCGTTGCATTTGAAAACGCACCCAGTCAACGGAGGAAGGGCCGTGTACTTTTTTTGACATTTTTTCACCGGCAGACAGGCACAACATACTCTTTTGAGCATCGGGCAGGGAGATAAAAAATACAGTCGCTTTCAAAAGTAATTCAATGGCGGCAGTGTCCTGAAACTCCGGCCTGTTCCAATCTGCGGCTGCTACCTGTTCATAAATTTTTCGAGCCTCTTCGTTTTTATTCAATTGGGTCAGACAGTTTCCGGCAATTCGCCAATAGTGAAGTTTCCATTGTTCTTTTTTGAACAGCGCTGCGGTATCAACAGGCTGCAACATTTTCCAGGCGGCCTCGTATTGTTGAGCCTGATACAATTGTGTGGCTTTTTCCAACACGGCGTGTACGCGGTCCGACTGCGCCCGAGCATCTGGAGGAAAGACGAGGAAGTAAAAAATTGTAAAAAGAAGGAGCGGAGTAGGTTTCATGCAGTGATTAGATTTGGAAAGAAACAAAAACCGCCATAAAAGTCTAAAAAATTGGAATACAAAGAATAATTTTTTTATCACCCGGTTGCGGGCAGGTATCATGGAAAAAGAGGCTACCCCGATAAGTTCTTCACAACACATTCCTAAAAAAAAAGAGGCTTCGACAGTTGTCGAAGCCCCTCTTTTTTATAAAATAGTCAGTTTATTATCAAGACTATTGAGTGAGGTCATCCCCAAGCTGCTCCTTTATCTGCGAGAAGATGTCCATATCGCCGAGGGTGGCTTTTTCCACCGAAGCCTGCACTTTCTTCACAGCGGCGCGGCTTTGTTCAGCTTCTACGGTACGCTCTTTCTTGACGGTTTCGTCGGCTTCGCGGCGAATGTCTTCGAGGTATCGGGAGTGAGAAACGAGGATGCGCTTGTCGTCGCGGTTGAACTCGATCACTTTCACCATCAGTACTTCTTCCGGATCACAGAGGGTGCCGTCGTCTTTGCGCATGTGCTTGAGGGGCGCGAAAGCCTCCAAGCCATAGGGCAACTGCACGATGGCGCCGCGGTCGTCGCGACGGAGCACGGTAGCCTCGTGGTAAGAACCCACCGGGAACACATTTTCGAAGGTATCCCAGGGGTTTTCTTCGGTTTGTTTGTGGCCCAGAGAGAGTTTGCGGTTGTCGCGGTCAATATCGAGCACCATGATGTTGATCTTCTCCCCCACTTTCGTGAATTCGGAGGGGTGAGCATAGCGCTTGGTCCAGGACAGGTCAGAGATGTGAACCATGCCGCCGATGCCGGGGGCCAATTCCACAAATACGCCGTAGGGAGTGAGGTTTTTCACCTCGCCCTGATGCGTGCTGTTGACCGGGAAACGGTCGGCGATTTCGCTCCAGGGGTCCTGCGTGAGCTGCTTGATGGAGAGCGACATTTTGCGGTCGTCGCGGTCTATGGTAACGACGCGGGCTTCGCAGTCTTCGCCGAGGCGGAAATATTCGCGGGCATTGACCGGCTGGTTGCTCCAGGAAACTTCCGAAACGTGAACCAGACCTTCTACGCCGGGCTGAATTTCGAGGAATGCGCCGTAGTCTTCGATGTTGACTACGCGGCCTTTGACCACAGAGCCTTCCGTGACGGCAGCGTCGAGTACTTCCCAGGGGTGGGGCAACAATTGCTTGAGACCCAGAGAAATGCGCTTCTTGTTCTCATCGAAATCGAGTACCACCACATTGACCTTCTGGTTGAGTTGCAGCACTTCGCTCGGATGGTTGATGCGGCCCCAGGAAATGTCGGTGATGTAAAGCAGGCCGTCCACACCGCCGAGGTCGAGGAATGCGCCGAAATCGGTGATGTTTTTCACGATGCCTTCGAGTACCTGGCCGCGTTCGAGGCCGGCAATGATGGCCTGACGCTGTTCGGCGAGGTCGCTTTCGATGAGGGCTTTGTGAGATACCACGGCATTCTTGATGGTTTCATTGATTTTAACCACCTTGAATTCCATCGTTTTGCCTACATATATATCGTAGTCAATGATCGGTTTGATGTCAATCTGAGAGCCGGGAAGGAAGGTTTCCAAACCGCCGCAGTCGGCAATAAGACCGCCTTTGGTTTTGCTGATGACAACACCTGTGATGATGGTGCCGTTGGTGTAGGAGTCCACAATGCGTTCCCATGCGCGGAGGAGTTTGGCCTTGCGGCGGGAAAGCGTGAGGCGGCCGCGGGCATCCTCCTGCTGTTCTACATAGACTTCCACTTTGTCGCCGATCTGAATGCCCGGCATATCGCGGAATTCAGAAAGGGGAATGAGGCCGTCCGACTTGTAGCCAATGTCCAATACCACATCGCCGTCGTTGATGGCAGTCACACGACCGGCAACCACCTCATTTTCCAATACGGAAGAGAGTGTTGAGTCGTATTGCTCCAAAAATCCGGCAAATTCTTCTTTGGTGTAGGCTTGGCCATGCTTGTTGACGATGCCCCAGTTGAAGTCGTCGTGAGCAGTGTCATGCGAAATGAGTTGTTCGAGGTGCAGTTCCAGAGGCTCTTCGTCCTCGTGATCTTCCTCTTCGATCTCATCCTCCTCATCGGGAGCTGCGGGGAGGGCTTCTTCTTCGGCTGTTACGGCCGGTTCTTCCGAATTGTCCTCGGAATCAATGGTTTCGGGAGTTTCGGGCAACTCCTCGTCGTGCAGTTCTTTTTCGTTGTCGAGCATTGAAAGAATGCTTTTAATGGTGAAAAAATAAGGTTGATTCAAAAGTGGCCGCAAAGGTAGGCATAAGTTTTCATTCTGAACGACTTAGAAAAAATCTTTTTCGCAGAACCCGGAGATTCTTATCATCTGCCTAACTTTACCGCCGTATTGTGAATTATTAGAAACAAGACAATGGATATCCGCATTCAACATCTGACCAAGCGATACGGCGCTCAAACGGCTGTGAACAACATAGATTTTGAGGTGAAAACCGGCGAAATCCTGGGCTTTCTGGGGCCAAACGGCGCCGGCAAAACCACCACCATGAAGATGATTGCCGGCTATCTGGCACCGGATGAGGGCGATATTCAAATAGGCGGCCAATCTATTCTGGAACACGACATGCGACGGCACATCGGCTACCTGCCTGAAAACAACCCGCTTTATTTGGATATGCCTGTGATGGACTATCTGGAGTACTGCGCGGCTCTGCATGGCGTTCCTCGTGCCGAAACTCCCGACCGCATCAGAAAAATGGTGGCTTTGTGTGGCCTCAATGTAGAAAAACACAAACGCATCGGAGAACTTTCCAAAGGCTATCGCCAACGCACCGGACTAGCGCAGGCCATGATTCACGATCCTGAAATCCTCATTTTGGACGAACCCACCACCGGCCTCGATCCCAACCAGATTGTAGAAATCCGCAAGCTCATCCGCGATATCGGCAAGGAAAAAACCGTGATTCTCAGCACGCATATCTTGCCGGAAGTGGAGGCCACCTGCGACCGCATCCTCATCATCAACCGGGGCAATATTGCCGCCGACGGCACCGCCGACATGCTGCGCAAACAGGCTCAAGGCCGACAGGTGCTGCATGTGCGCATTGAGGGTACTTCTTCGTCCGAGGAGATGCTGCGGGCCTTGCAGCCTTTGCCGGGCGTGGAAGCCGTTGAAATGCTGGATGCCGGGGCCGGGCGTTTTGAATTGCAATGTCTGCCCGATGCACAGACCGCCCACGAGGTGTTTCAAATCTGCGTGCGCCGGCAATGGATACTGACAGAATTGGTACCGTTTGAAACCAAATTGGAGGATGTTTTCCGCAACCTCACCATGAATTGATGAGCCTGCGCACCCGCATCGCTCCTACACCCAGCGGATTTTTGCATCCCGGCAACGGCGCCTCTTTTGTGCTCGCCTGGGTAGTAGCACGGGCTACAAAGGGCCGAGTGCTCCTGCGCATAGACGATCTGGACCGTGCGCGCTTCCGCATGGAGTATCTGGAGGATATTTTTTTCACCCTCGACTGGCTGGGCTTAGACTATGACGAAGGCCCGGCTTCCCCGCAGGATTTTTTAGATCGCTTTTCGCAAAGCCTGCGAACGGATACTTACCACGAGGCGCTCCGGCAATTGGCAGAACAAGGTGTTTTATACGCCTGCGATTGTTCGCGCAGACACATTCGGGAGCAGTCTGTCGGCAGCCTGTACTCCGGTTTTTGCCGGCAGAGAAAATTGTACTTGGATACGCCCCACACCGCTTGGCGCATCAGGCTGCCCGATGATTGCGAAGTAGCTTTTTCAGAATGGAAACAGGATGTGCCGGTATCGCTGAATCTCCCGGCCTGCATGGGCGATTTTGTACTCCGACAAAAAGACGGCAGCCCGGCCTATCAGATCGCATCCTTGTGCGACGACCTGCTGTGGCACATCAATTTCATTGTGCGGGGCCAGGATTTGTTGCCGTCCACCGGCGCGCAAATGTTTCTTGCTCAACAGCTTGGATATGAAGACTTTCAAAAGGCGACGTTTTTTCATCACGCCCTGCTGACCGATGATTCGGGAGAAAAACTCTCCAAATCTGCCGGCTCGACAGCATTGAAATCCTGGCGGGAGGCAGGCAAAAGCCCTGATGACGTATGGCGACAGGCGGCCCAATGGCTGGGTCTGGAATATCGGGAGGAAACGCCGATGGAAATGGCGGCTATGCTGAGTAGTGGGGCAAAAATAAAAGCTCATTTTCTTTAGGCCAAAGGATTAGATAAGGCACTTAAAATGAAACGTTTACTTATCTAATCCTTTGGCGAAAATGATCACTTTATTTTTTTATCGCCCCTGAGCCAATAAGTTGATTTTATTGCCCGCTTCCCACCGATACCTCCCATAGGTCTTCGGGCCGGAGGTAGCGTTGGGCGAGTTGTTGCAGGTCTTCCGGGGTGATGGTTTTTACCGTATGCACTACGGTTTGGAAGTAGTCTTCCGGCAGGTCTTCCACCACCACCGTTTTTATAATGTCGGCTACGTTGAAGGGGCCGTCAAGCATGTTGAGAAACCCACCGAGGAGGTAATTGCGCACCATTTCCATTTCTTCATCGTCCACCAGCTCCTGTTGCAGTATTTCTATCTCGTTGTAAATCTGCGTGATGGTGTCTTTTACAAACTCCGTTCCTGTTTCGGTGCCGATAAAAAACGCGCCGTCGTAGCGCATCGGGTCCAATGAGGAGTATATATTATAGGTGTATCCTTTTTCCTCGCGGATATTGGTCATCAGTCTGGAGCCGAAATAGCCGCCCAGAATGGTATTGAGCACATACAAACCGGCGTAGTCAGGATGGTTTCTGTTGAAAAGGCGGCGACCGATGCGGATGGCCGATTGTACCTTGTCGGGATGAGGCAGGTGTATGCGCTGCGGAGGGACATCGGGCAAAGGCGGCAAATGAGGCTGCGATGTTCCCGCAGGAATTACCCGCCCCAGATGGCTGTCCACCATTTCCGTCATGCCCGGCTGGATTTTTCCGCTGAGAAATATGGAGCAATTGCCGGCGGTAAAATGCTCCTGAAAATGCCGGATCATATCTTCCCGTGAAAGCGCGGAGTACGTTTCCGGGTAACTGTTGTATCCATAAGGATGCGCATCGCCGAAGATGAGTTCGGTAATGTGCCGGTAAGCCACTACGTCGGGTTTGGTCAATTCGATCTGCAAGTCCACCTGATTGCGCTGAATGAAAGACTCCAGCTCTTTCTGAGGAAATACAGGGCATTCCAGCATTTCCGAGAGCAGGGGCAGCACCTTGTCGAAGTGTTTGTTGAGGGAGTACAGCGCTATGTTGGAGGAGTCGAGGCTGTAAGGCGTTTGCAGGGTGGCGCCGTAAAAATCGAGCAGTTCGGCCAATTCAGCGCCGTCTCTGTGCAGGGTGCCTTCTTTGAGTTGGCTGAGGGTGGCGCGGGCCACGAGTTTTTTGTGTTCAAAAGGGCGGCCCGCATGGAATATGACCTCCAATTTGACTACGTCCTGAGTGCCCATGTCCACCACATAGAGGGGGATGCCGTTGCTGAGCCGGATGAGGCGGTAGGGCGGCAGTTGGAGTTGGCTGATGTCGGCAATAGGCGGCGGCGTGGAGCGATCCAGCATAAGAGGTAGGTACTTCGTTGAGAAAAAAAAGCCCGCGAGTTGGTACTCACAGGCTTTTCGATGTAGACCCATAAGGATTCGAACCTTAACAGACAGAACCAAAATCTGTAGTGCTACCGTTACACCATGGGTCTATGGGGAAGGAAAAAACGCCCCCTCTTTCGGAAACGCGTGCAAAGATACAACCTCTTTGAAATTCTAAAAAGTTTCTGCGAAAAAAATTTTTTATCCGCCCCGGCTGCGCCCCGCTAAGTACAGTGTAACATTATCGTTCCTCTCCCCTCATTGGGTTCTTTCCCAGCAAAAAAGCGCATCCCTGATATGTCGTGCCGTCTTTTTCCACCGTCACTTTATAGGGATAGTTCGTATCGGACATGCCGTCGGAACAGCCTTCTTCGGAGATGCTCAATTTCAGGCGGCTGCCCTGCACGGCAGTTTCATATACCTGTGCGGCCCCCTCTTTGCGTGCGGCTTTGTAGGGATACACTACGGCTTCTTCCCCCATGAGCAGAAAAGTGATGCCTGAAGCCTCCACTTTTACATTCCAGAAAGGCTCGGTGCCGACACAGTTATAGCTTTTTTCGGCCACTACATTGGACTGACTGCCTTGTTTTGGCGTGCCGCAAGCTGCGAGTAAAACGACAAAAACAGTGCCGGAAAACAGTAGGTATTTCATTGGTCTGAATGGTTTTTATTTAAAAAGGAGAAGCGCTTACGCAACATCTCGGATTTTGAAAAAATGGAGGGAATCATGCTCACTCCTCAACAACAACAAAGCCGCCCCGGTTTCCCGAAGCGGCTCTGTTTTGGTGGCGGCTAAAAATGGCCTAAGTAATTAATAGCCTGGATTCTGAGCAATGATGTCGCCAGAAGTTTGCACTTCGCGCTGCGGCAAGGGCCAGCGCGAGCGGAATGACTCGGTGAGACCAAAAGCATTCCAGCGGCCTACACGGCGCATATCGAACCAGCGGTGTCCTTCATGGGCCAGCTCGAAGCGGCGCTCTTTCAGGATAGCATCTACTGCCTCGGCTACCGTAGCCGGGTTGGCATTGGGCAAACCTGCGCGGTTGCGGATCACATTGAGGTCGGCAATAGCGTCGCTGAGCTTGTTTTGCTGCGCGCGCGCTTCTGCACGGGTCAGGTACATTTCCGCCAGGCGAATGAGCATCACATTGTCAGTGCCGCTGATGCGCGTGTATTTCTGCGTTTTGTTGGCAGGCGCAGTGCTGACATTTACAACTTTGCGCACATCGCCGTCTTCATGTGCGTCGCGGAAGGAAGCCAGAGAGGTAAACTCGTTGCGACCGCCATTGGCCGTAGGATAGTACCAGAAAGCGATGGAGTTGGTGTTGTTCACATCGAACTGAAGCTCCCAAATGGCTTCGGTCGTGTTTTGGCTCAGCCAGATATTGGCGTAGGTAGCCGTCGGCATGAGCGTATAACCGCCACCGGTGATGACATCATTGGCCGCCGCCTCGGCCTCGGCCCACTCGCCGCGATAGAGGTGAGCGCGGGCCTTGAGCGCCTGTGCCGTGAATTTGTTTACACGACCGTTCACTTTAGTAGAAAGTAAATTGGCCACCGCGAAGTTGATGTCCTCCATGATGAGCGCCCAGGTTTCGGTCTCGCTGGCGCGAGGTTTGGGAGCTGCATCTTCTGCCGACAGCGTAGGCGTGGTGTAAAGAGGCAGGCCAAGGCCATTGCCTTTGTTGAACCCTTCAGGCATGCCGCCATAGAGGCGAAGCAGGTTGAAGTAGTGGAATGCGCGCAGCAAGCGAGCCTCGCCCAACGCAGCATTTACATTGAAGCTCGGATCGGAAACGCCAGGCGCCGAAGCGATCACATTATTGGTGCGGTCAATGGCCACATAGACCTGATTCCACAAGCTGGTGAGGCTGGTGTTGTCGGCCAGCAACTGGCGGTTGGCCACCTGCGCGTATGTCGGGAAAGTACCGGTGTGGCTGAGGATGTCGGCATATAAATCAGGCAACACCTGCATTTGCAGGCCGTAGTAGTTGCTGTTTTGTATGGCGCTGTAACCTCCCAACAATGCGGCATCCACGTCTTGTTTGGTTTTGAAGCCGGTAGAAGCATCGAGCGAGTTATACGGCTCAATTTCGAGATTGCCTTCGCAGGCCGGGATCAAGCCCAGTATGGCCAGAAAAGCAAATATTTTAAAGATGTTTTTCATTGCAATTGAAATTTGAGTTCAAAAATTAAATCCGAACACTGCCTTTAGAATCCAAGCTGCAAGCCTACCAACATGGTACGCGCCTGCGGGAAGGTGAGGAAGTCGGTGCCGGGAGCCGTATTGGTTTCAGCAAAAGTACTTACTTCGGGGTCGAAGCCGGAGTACTTGGTGAAGGTGAGCAGGTTCTGGCCGCTCACATAGATACGCGCTCTGGTCATTCCGATTTTTTTCATCACATCAGAGGGAATGGTGTAGCCCAAAGACAGGTTTTTCAGACGCAGGTAAGAAGCATCTTCGAGGAAGCGGTCGGAAACGCGGCGGTTGTTGTTCGGGTCCTGGAATACAGCGCGCGGGTAACGCGTGTCGGTCGTCGGATTGTCCGGCGTCCAGCGGTTGAGGATGGTGGAAGCCTGACCAAACACACCGTTCATACCCTCTGAGAAGGAGCGAGTATTGTTGTAAACATAGTTGCCTACGCTGAACTGGAAGAAGAAGCTCAGGTCGAAACCGAAACCAGAGAGGTTGTTAGTAATACCGCCGTAGAAATCCGGGTTGGCATCACCCAAAATGGTCTGGTCGTCGGCGGTGATGCGTCCGTCGCCGTTGATATCACGGAACATGATGTCGCCGGGGCGAGTTAAGGTGGACTGATAAACAGCCGACGCGCTTCCCGTCATTTCGCGCGCTTTGGCATTCAGGTCGTCAATTTCCTGCTGTGTCTGGAACAAACGCTCTACTTGATAGCCTCGGAAAGCACCCAATGCCTCGCCTTCTGCCACCCAGGAAGCAAAACCTGCTGCAAATGGAGCGCCGGCGAGTTTGAGTATTTCATTATCAAAGAAAGAAAGATTCAAGTTGGTAGTCCATTCAAAATTTTTGGTCGTTACGTTGGTCGTATTGAGACCGATGTCAATACCTTTGTTTCGCACAGCGCCGATATTTTCAGTGATGCCGGTATAACCGGAAGCGCCTACGAGCGGGCGGCTGAGCAACAACTCACTCGTAGTACCCTGGTAAGCATCCACTGTGAGTACGATGCGGTCTCTGAACAAGCCCAGTTCAAGACCGAGGTCAATGTCCTCGCGCTCTTCCCAGGTCAGGTTCGGGTTGCCCAACTGAGAGGGGGCCAAGCCGGCGCGCTGCAAGTAATTGGCGCCGGGGCTGATGAGGGCGCGGGAGGCGAAGTTGCTGATGTTTTGGTTGCCGCGAATGCCCCAACTACCTTTAAGTTTCAACTCAGAGATGACAGGGTTGTCGCGCAGGAAGCTCTCCTGACCAATACGCCATGCACCCGAAACAGCCGGGAATACACCCCAGCGGTTGTTGGCGCCGAAACGGGAAGAACCGTCGGCACGCACGCTGGCGGAGATGAAGTACTTCTGTTGCCAGTTGAGATTGAAGCGGGAGAAGTAGCTGTTCAGTCCCCACTCTGATTTGCTGGAAGTAACCGTTTGTTTTACAGATGCAGCGGCCAATTCTCTAATCGTGTTGCCCGGATAGTTCTCGCCACGACCGAAGAAGTCTTCGTACTTGCTGTTTTGGAAAGATGCGCCCACCAAAGCGTCGAAGTTGAGGTCGCCGAAGGATTTGCGATAAGTGAAATAGTTTTCGTTGACCAAGTTGAGGTCGGTGCTACTGCCTTGCTCGCCGCGGCCGTTCACACCTGCCGCCGAAATGTGCGTGGCCGGAATGAAGCGGTCGTCGCGTACATTAAGGTAATCCACGCTGAAAGAAGTGCGGAATTTCAAGCCCTCCACGATGTCCAATTCACCAAATATATTGGTCAGCAAGCGGTTGCTGTACACGTCGTAGCTGGGTTCCAGCGCGTTGGCTACCGGGTTTTCGATAGATGCGTTGGGGTCGCGGCCATAGGTGCCGTCGGCGTTGCGTACCGGAATGTGAGAACCCAGCAAAAGGGCCGTACTCACTACACCGTAGATGTTGTTGTCGTTTTGGATGCGATTGCTGTGCGAGCGGCTGAAGCCCGTGCTGACGCCGACTTTGAACTTGTCTGTTACCAGATTATCCAAATTCAAACGGAAGCTGTAACGGTTGAAGTTGGAACCGATCACCGTGCCGTCCTGATTGAAATATGAGCCGGAGAGGAAGAACTTGGTGCGCTCGTTGCCGCCGGAGAAGCTCAGGTCGGTTTGAGAAATGGGCGCATCTCGAAAAATCTCGTCAAACCAGTTGGTAGTCGGATAAGTACTCGGATCGTTGTTCAAGCCTGCCAGACCGACATTGCTGGGCAAGGTAGTCGGGGTCTGGCGGTTGCGCACTGCCTCCTGAATGTAAGATACATACTCCGGCCCCGAAACCGGCTCCACTCGGCGCCATACGCTTTGTGTGCCGTAATAGGAGTTCAGGTTGATCTGCGTTTTTTGAGCTTTGCCGCGCTTGGTAGTGATGAGTACCACACCGTTGCTGGCACGAGAGCCGTAAATGGCTGCTGCTGCTGCATCTTTCAGAATCTCCATAGACTCAATGTCGGCAGGGTTCAGGTCGGCCAATGCGTTGGTCTGCTGACCGCCTACGCCGATTTGCGAGTAGCTGCCGGTGTTGATGGGCACGCCGTCCACTACATACAGCGGCTGGTTGCCGGCAGAGATGGACGATGGCCCACGCACACGCACCGACACAGAAGCGCCCGGCGTACCTGACGCAGAGGTCACCTGCACACCTGCGGCCTGGCCCTGCAACGCTTGGTCCAGACCTGTTACCGGCAGACGCGAAATAGCGTCGCTATTGATCTTCGAAACGGAACCAGTCAATTCCTTTCGAGAGGCAGTTCCATAACCTACCACCACTACGTCGGACAAAGCCACCACATCGGTTTCTAATGTGAGGTCGTAGTTGGAGGCAGAAGTCAGCGTCACACGAAGGGTAGCGTAGCCCGTGTAGCTGACGATGAGGGTACTTGCCCCTGTCGGTACAGACAGGCTAAAGTCCCCGTTCACATCGGTGACGGTACCTACGGAGGTGCCGTCCACCAATACGGTAGCGCCGATCAGCGGCTCCTTGCCCTGATCAGACACTTTTCCGGTGATGGCCCGCTGTGCAACGAGCGTTGCAGCAGATGCGATCACCAGCGTGAGTGCAAGCAAAAGTTTTTTCATAAGGAACACATTTTTGTTAGTAAAACTAAATTGGTATGAATGTAAAGCCATTGCAAAGCTATGCAAAAAACTTAACCGGGAGTTAACATCAAATCACCAACTCTGTTCAGAATTTGTTCGCTTACTCCCCTCATACATCCGAAAAAGCTGGTATTTGCACTCTAAAGGCCCATTAAATAAGGTGATTTTTCGGGAAGGCCGAAGCCCGATCTGCTTGAGTGCTTCCAGATGCGCGGATATGATCCAAACGTCGTAGCCGGAGTAGCGCTGCTTGAGTTGGTCGCCGATGCTTTTGTAAAATGGGAGTATGTCCTCTACGGGAATGCGCTCGTCGTAGGGCGGGTTCATAATGAGGGTGCCGGGGCCTTCGGGCGGCGTGAGGTGTTCAAAAGGCATTTTTTCCAGCTTTATTTTGCCTCTCAGATGCGCCTCTGCGATGTTGTCCTGCGAAGTGCGGATGGCTTTGAAATCGCGGTCGGAGCCGAAAATAAGCGGCCACACCACATCGGGGGTCAGCAAGGCCCGGCGGCGCACTTTTTCCCAGAGTTCGGGCTGAAAATCTTTCCAACGCATGAACCCGAAATGCCGGCGTTGCCACTGCGGCGGGATGCGGCCTGCAATGAGCGCAGCCTCAATGAGCAGCGTACCGGAGCCGCACATGGGGTCTATAAACGGGCGGTCGCCGTTCCAGCCGGAAAGCATGACCATGCCGGCGGCCAGCGTTTCGTTGAGCGGAGCCATGCCTCCACGCGTGCGGTAGCCCCGGCGGTGCAAGGACTCGCCGGAACTGTCCAAAGAGAGGTTGGCCGTTTGCCCGCTGATGTGCAAGTGGACGCGCAAATCGGGTTCGTGTACATTCACATCGGGGCGGCGGCCGGTTTCTTTGCGAAAGCGGTCAGCAATGGCATCTTTGGCTTTGAGGGCGGCAAAGTGCGAGTGGCGCATCGTTTCCGACCACACCACGGCATCTATGGCAAAGGTGTTTTCTACGTCCATGTACTGCCGCCAGTCAATATCAAAAACATGGCGGTACAGGTCGTTTTCGTTGCGCACCTGAAAATCGGCAATCGGCAGCAGGATGCGCAGGGGCGTTCGCAACTCAAAGTTGGCGCGGTACATCACCTCATGGTCGCCCTCAAAGTATATTGCGCGCGGTGCGGTGCGTATTTCGGCAGCGCCGATGCTCTCTAATTCGGAAGCAAGTACCGGTTCGAGGCCGGCCATCGTTTTTGCTACAAGTTTCATACAGGCATGACATTCAGATTCATCAAAACGTAACTACACAGCCGGTACCCAAAAGCTACGACCACGCCGAGGCGTGGCACGAGCTATGAGTTTGTTTACTAGTTGAAAAATTAGGTTTTCCATTAGGGGAAATTTCACAATCTCCTGTTGGAATTAAGGTCTTTTTTATTTTGGAAAATCAAACTCGTGACTCGCACCACGCCTGTGGCGTGGTCGCAGCTTTTTGCAGGGCGATTGAATAGTCACATCAAAACTTACTCGCTGCTCGTAGCCAAGAGCTAATGGCTAAAAGCCTCCGTCCTCTTTAGTAATTCCCCCTTGCCAAATTGACCACAAACCCCGCCATTTTGTGACGTTTTTTGAGGTTAGCTAGATAATTGCGCGCCTTCTCTTCCGTGTCAAACGGGCCGAGGATGAACTTGTACAGCGTTTTGCCCAGCTCGTCTTTCTCCACACTGACAAGTATGTTGTCGAAGGATTTTGCCTGCAAATTGGCCAATTCCTGAAACACATAGTCTGAATTGGAAATGCTGCTCACTTGCACGCCCCAGCCTTGTTGGGCGGGTTTGCGCAGTTGTACCTGATACAGGCCGTGCTTGGTGTAGTCTTTGCCCACCAATTTGGCCTGCGGTGCGGCAGCAATCGTACGCGCACTGAAATCGGGCACCGTTTCCACCGAGGCGGTAGGTTGGCGCTCGGTGGCAGGCTGAGGGTTGGAGGTCGCCGCCGATGTGTTTTCCATAGATTTTGGAGTGGTAGGAGGTATTTCCTTTTGCGGGCTGGGAGCGATTGTTTCTTTAGCCGGAGCGGTCGTTGCGGCATTCGCAGCATCGGGGCGCTTGAGCAGCTCAATGCGCACCATGGCTTCCTGGCTGCCCGTCATGCCGAGGCGGTCGCCGGCAAGGCGCGAAAGTTCGATGATGCGACCTTTGATGAACGGCCCTTCGTCAATGACGCGCACCAGCACCGAGCGTTTGTTTTCCAAATGCGTCACTCTGAGCAGAGAGCCGAATTGGTGGATGTTGTGAGCGCAGGTCAGCTCGCGTTTGTCGTATTTGACGCCGTAGCGGGTTTCCTTGCCCTGAAAGGAATCATCAAAAACAGAAGCCACGCCTTCCTGAATTTGCTGCGCATACATCGCTATGCTGCACATCAGGGCGGGCACCATGAGCCAGAATCGTTTCATAATGGATGGTTTTGAGGGGAGTAAAGGTAGAAACTTGCGGGGCAATCGTCCAAAAAAATGCAGAAATGATGGTTTCGGCTGAGTGGCGATAAAAATTTTGCCTCGCCACTCAGCGGAGTGTTGAATAAAATGAAGTACAGCATTAAAAATCTGATCCTTTCTAAAAACCAAACTACTCAGCGTGTCCTGACCGCATACCCAGACGCCGTCGGGGATTCGGGATAGAGTACGCGGCGGGTGGCAGGCGCTGCAAGCGAGGGAAAGAAGGCATGGAATGAAATACAGGCTCGAAAACCCTCCAATTCTGAAAATTCTATCATCCTGTGAATTCTGATTCAGACACTTTTCATTGCCTCACCACTCTTCCTACGCCCACTACGCTCCCCTCCTGCCACACCTGCACGAAGTACATACCCGCCGGCAGGGCGCTCAGGTCGAACACCTGGAGCCTGCTACCCGCTTCGGCCCGCTGTTGCAGCAGCGTTTGCCCGGTGATGCCGGCGATGCGGAAGCTCGTGCCGGGTGTGGCGGGTTCGGGTAGTTCGAGGGTGAACTGGCCGGGAGTGGGGTTGGGGAAGAGGCGGAGGGTATTGTTTTTTCCTATTTCCTTTTGAGCGGTTAATTGAGCGGCATCTAATAAGGTAAACGCATCGGTAATAAATTCATCGTACAGATCATCCTTGTTATCACTTACCCAAAATGCCCCCGTCGAATCTTGGCTGCCCATCGGTAAAGTCGACCATAGAAAATCAATCTTGAAGTCTTGGCTGCTCTGGGTTGGAGATTCTGAGGGCGTAAGCGAATTCGATTGAAGCCCATACCATTCATATCCGGGGGGCGCCGGAGATAATCCTTGTATTTTAGCAGCCACAGAGCTGCTCTCTGAGAGAATGATTTGCTCACCAAAAGCAGTTTGCACGGGGTTGCCCGAAAAATCAGTTAGTGTCACAATTGGTGCGGGGAAAACGACCGGTTTTAGAACCGCCGTTTGAAGATGATACGGCATAGAAAACACTGAAATCCGATTGCTGTAATCATGGCACCACCAATATATATTCCATTTTACATAAAACGGATCCGATTGATAAACACAGTTTTTCACCTCAATACCGTAGTCGGTTTTTGCCGCCAATCGTGAAGTATCCAGTGTGGTGAATGCATCGGTAATAAGTTCTTGATACAGGTCGTCTTTATCATCGCTCATCCAAAAAGCCCCTGTCGAATCTTCACTGCCCGGCGGCAGGTCTGTCCAGTCAAATGCAATGTCAAAATATGCGCTGTCTGGATTGGGCGAGTCCGAAGGAGTAATTGCATTCGATTGAAGCCCGTACCATTCATATCCGGGAGGCGCTGGTGATATTCCCTGAATTTTGGCGGCTACAGCGTTGTCTTCAAAAAGCATTATTCCCTCGCCGAAAGAAGTAAAAACAGGATTGCCAAGAGAATCCGTAAATAAAACGTTCGGTGCAGGGAAGGCGGTTGGCTTCAAAACGGCCGTTTGAAGATGATATGGACTTGAAGACACCGAATCTCGTCCACCTGAATCAACGGACCTCATAGATATTAACCACCTCGCTCTCGGAGGGATCAGAGTATATTTGCATCTTGGGCGCTGGATTTCATATCTGGTCGATACTTGGGGCGATGTTGAGGTGGGGGAAATACACATCCAATCTACGCCGGTTTCATTGCCGATGACAATGTCTAAGTCTCCGTCGTTGAGATGCTGTAAGATATTGTTGACGGAGAAGGCAGCAGGCAGGTTGCCGAGTTGCAGGGTGAACATGGCGTCCTGATTGGGATTCCACGTGCCGTTGGCGCCTGGTAATTGGCTCAGGTTGGCGCCGGTAATGTATGTGGCGCCTTCAAAAAAGGCAATGAAATCGGTATGGGTTTGGCCGTTTGGATCAGGCGCTGCTTTGGCGCGAAACTGGAGGGTGGCAGTAATGACATTTCCCGACGATACCGGAAAGGTAAGCTGATGGATGAAATAGGCATTGGAAGGAATATCCGTTCCGTTGCATTTGGTCTGCCCCGGGAAGTTGTCGAACGCAAGTAACCCGAAACAAGGGTTGGCAGCATTTTGGGCGCTGAATAAACCAAGAAGTGCCGGGTCTGGAGAAACCGGTTCTTCAGGACAAAGATAATTATCGGGCGAGCCGGAGCATATCTCTACCGGTTGGGCGGCTAATAGATTTGGAACGCTGCACAAGGTAATCCCCAATAGGAGAATGAATAACAGGTTACTCTGCCTCCTATATATGTGTATGGATATCGCTGAACATTTCATGGTGGATCTTTTTGAATTTGAAAAAAATTGTGGCCCGCTACTTCAGCACACTTTCGTACAAATAGTCCAACTGGTTCTTGCTTTTATAATCCTTTAGCAAGTGGTATTTTCGTTTCCAAATCCACCGGGTGTATGTCCTTTTGAATATTTTAAAAGTTATTGACTTACCACGGACATACTCGACTTGCTGCAACTTGGAAGCATTGACGCCGCACACGTCATACACATCCCTTGAAGTGACTACCCGGGATTCCTCGCAGTTGGGAGCGCCAAAACGATATGTTTTTTCATAATCGGGGAAATTGGGGAAAGACCCGATAGAACCTGAGTAGTGATCGGCGGTGCTCTGAATGAAAGTGTAGTGATTGGAATACCGGGGCAATGCGCCGGCAGTATATGGCAGCAATACTGGTTGTACCATACCCGTGGGAGATAACCACGGAATGCTCCCCGAAGACGCGAAGTTCAACTGCCCCGGATTTTGAAAATGGAGTTGGGCTATGTCTAACTTTTGATCAAAATAATATCGAATAGCTCTGTCCCTGTGGATACCCATATCAAATAATTTCGCATTCAACATCGGGCTTATGCCAGGTATAGGCTGGAAACGGTTTGGATATGTGAGACGGGGGCCACTACTCGCGGTCTGGCTCTCTATAGACAAGACGCCGTCGTCAAACCCATGATGAATTCCATGTTTGACTAACTGGCTCAATATTCTTTTTTCGCCGGTGTCCGTGCCGAAATCTGTTGGATGCCCGCCCGCCAATGTGAGTACGCAAACAGGTACTTGATTCATCAAGCTACCCCATAAATGCCGGGTGATTGACATATCAAGCAATTGGGATCTAAACAGCCAGTCAGTGGGCTGATTGACTTCAAAGCCAAGAAAAGCTTCTGCCAGGGGTTTTACATATTGCAAGCCCGTACTTGCCCCCATCAGCGCGAGTGAAGCGTAGTTGCTCCCACCAAAAGCACCCTGTAGCGCTATATGTAATTCGCAACGTTCTGCAATAAAACTCACATCCCCCAACAAAACATTTAAAGGGGGAACCCCGGAAAGATCACTGACAGTAAGCGCGATATCAGACAATGGCGCACCATCGGAATGAGATATGATGATAAAACCATTATGCCCAAAGGTATTAGCGGGTCTTGATTCTGTAGGGTCGCAGTTCACAACTCCGACCCCGTCAATCATCGCATTGGCAATTTGCTCGATGACTGCATGGGCGCCTGCAACAAATGTTTGGGTGGCTGGATGAGCCACTACAATGTATCTATTTGAATAGTTGCCACTTCGGATGACGTTGTTGAAGCTATTGGGATCAACCCAGGTGTTCAGATATTTTGCGGTGTGTGTATTCCAGTATTGATAAGCGCCTCGCTTCCAGTATCCGTTGTAAAATTCGTTTCTGTTTGCCGGCCATGTCGTCAACGCATCCGGAATGCCGTTGAGACGCTCCATCAACGGGTCTGTTCGCAATCCATGCACGAAAATAATATCCCGACCATTGAAAGGACTATTCGGATCATCCGGCGGAGAGCCTTGCGGCGGCAAATTTCTACAGTTAAATGCCAACGCGCCCACCCCCATGATACTGTCCAGCATATTGGCGTTGGGAAGTGCCAACTCCAGAGAGTCCATAAAACTACTCAAATCAGATAGCAAGCTGTCCGTACTGACGCCGATAGAATCCTGCATAAAATTGTCAAGCGAATCATTTTCTATAAAATCCAATAATTCGTCAGGAAACTCTCCCCCGATAGACTCGCAGGAGTCCTGACAAAACTCATACCAGGTATCAAGATCATTAGGTGCGGGATTGCAGTAGCCGTAGATGTCGTTCACATTCCCCATGAGTATGTCAATCTCTTCTTCCAAAACCGGGCAAGTTGGGTCAATCAGCCCAAATGGCGGAATGACATTGCCAAGTGAGTCCAGGTCAGCAAGGTAACATGGGATAGAATCATTTACTTCTCTAAAACAGATGTTGTCAATATATCCGAGAGAAATCCCATCCGACCCAATCGGGTCGTTGTTTTCAATGCTGATGGATATGTTGTTGTAGTTTTTGGGAGCTCGCCACCGATGAAACACAAATTGGGTCCAGTCATCACAAACAGCTATACTGCCTGATACGCCAATGATGGCAGTGTCTATACCGGGAGCGGGATGGCGCCCGGATGTTGGCAGCGTACCATTGAAAGCGATACCTCTTAGTTTGATATACGGCACGGGACACCCCCAACAACCAGAACAGGATACGCTTTTAACACAAACCGTCATTTCGTACACTTTCCCTTTTTGTATCGGGGTCGTCAACTGTTGATAGATGGCCGAACCTTGCGTCCTGTTGCCTTGCAGTTCAACATATCCTGGATCGCCACAACCAAAACCGGTCGAAACCACCGGCGTTCCGTAGGCGGCCTGCCAATTGGCCATGCTGCCCTGCAAGGGCATTGGGCCGGCAATGGCTCCGACGCTGAAATTCGAGTTCTCAATTATATTGCCGGGGCATGGTTCTTCACACAGGACGGTTACATCAAACGAGCACGATGAAACATTTCCACAGTTATCAGTAGCCGTATAAGTGATTGTAGAAACGCCTGTGTTAAAAGTCAACCCACTTGCATCGTTTTGGCCGGTGGCAGAAGTAGCTCCGGTTACTTGGTATTGAATCTGAGGTGTTGAACAATTATCGGTAGCCGAAAGCAAGTGGAGGTTATTTATGGTCGCAGTGCAAGAATCTGGATTTGTCGAAGAGACTACCAGATCGGAAGGGCACACAATCACCGGCGGCACCCCCTCGATGGTTTGTATTTCAGTGGCACAAGTACTCGTGTTGCCACACCAATCCGTCACAGTGAGTATAATCGAAAAAACACCGCAGCCTTGCACCGTCGCCGGGCTTACACTCATAGATTGTATCTGGCAGTTGTCGAAAGAGCCGGCGTTGATCATCGCCACCGTGACAGGCAGGGTGCAATTGGCATTCAATTCGTAGCCTTGTCCGGGCTGGCAAAGGGCTGTGGGCGGAATATTGTCGGTGATATTGATGGTTTGGGTAGCAACCGCCACCGTTCCGTCGGCGCAGGTGATGGATACGCAGAAATCATGCGAGCCGCAGGACAGTATCCGATCAATCGTGGCGGTGGATTCACCGCTGCACCACTGGTAGCTGAAGGGCTGAAGCCCCGAACCGACGGCGGTCAATTGCACATGGCCGCAGTTGTCAATATAGTTTACGGTAATAGATGCCTCGCATGGCAGGCTGCACGCCTCCGCCTGCTGCCAGGTAACCAAACTACTCGCCACATCCATGCCCGGCAGTGCATCTGTAAAATCAATGTTCAGGCAGCACGGGCCGTTGAAGGTTAGCGCAGTGTTTGTCACAGTTGTTGTGCTGGTTTGGGTCATGCAGGTGTTCATTTCCAGATCGCTCACCGACATAAAGGCGCGCTCTTCTGTAGTGTTTCGCCCGTCGCAAAAGGCCATGCCTGCCGGTACGGGCCATGCAGTACCCCCTGTGTAAGAGGTTTCATTCACTTGCAGATACTGCATCCATTGCAAAACAGGCCCATTGACGCCATCCTGAAATTTGAGCACTACGCCCCGATTAAAACCTTCCACCGTTGCGCTGCCGCTCACAAAGATGCTGCTGCCCGAAGTCCATACGTTGCGGATGGCCGTTAGGCCGGGCAGGCTGACTTGCCAAAGTGTGATGAGGTCGGGGTCGAATTTCATCAGCCGGGTTGAAAAGGAAGGGAACTGAAAACCGGCGGCAATAAAATTACTGCCGGCTTGCGCCACATCCGCAAAGGTCATCTGAATACCCTCGGGCGATACTCCGCCGATAATGGCGCCCGCATTGTCGGCCCGGAAGATGGCGCCACTGGTACCCCAATTGCCGGCCAGCAGCAAGTCGCCGTTGGGCAGCGCTTCCATATCGCGCACAAACTCGTCATCTGTGGAGCCAAATGCACCTGAATATATTTTTTTCCATCCTATGTTGCCGGCCTCGCTCACGGTGAGTAGCACCACGTCGTCCCAATTGAGCACCGCGCTTGGTTCTTGTTGAAAACCAAGCACATAATATGGAGATGCTGCATTGTTGGGCACTGGATTTCGAACCACCCGATTGAAGGACTCTCGCCCGGTTGCATTATAATTTCTCAGCCAGTTGAACGTGCCGGCAGGCGTGATGACGCCCATCAGACTTTGGCTGTTGACATCCAACGGCAGGGTATGTCCTACCAGAAACAGGTTGCCGGAAGGCGTCAGCACCGCGTCATTCCATTGCGAGGCCACGTCTAAGCGGCGCGTCCACAGCAATTGCCCGGTAGAGTTGATGCGAGATACCGTAGCGCGGGGTTGTTGCCCGGCCGTCGCCTCTGCCTGTCCCAGTACATAGTAATCCGAGCCATGCGGAATGACTTTGCTGAAAGACTCGTCCAGTGCTGTACCGTACTGGCGCTGAAATTGGGCTTGTAAAGGCTGAAACGCCGGGAAGATAGAGATGATGGCCGTGATGCTTACGGCGCAAGTGTAGCGTAAGTTCATAGTATCGAGGGTTGTAAGTGAAACACAAATAATGGCAAATGTAATAATATAATTTATGATTCAAAAAAAATAATAACTCTAAAAACATTTCTACAACCAAAGTTATAGAATTTTAATAAAACGGAAAAGCCGGCCGCCTGCCCATTCCGACAGCCCGACCGGCCAACCCAACTAGAATTATACAGTTGTTTGGTGTTACTTCACTTTGCCATACACCCAGCCGATGACGCCGCCGGCCAATGCCCCGCAAATCGTGTTGCCGATCACATCAATGGGCAGCCAGCTCAAAGTGTAGGCATTGAATGTGCTGTAGGTGAAAAGCCCATACCATAGTACCATCAGCAAAGTGACCCATCCTCCGGCAATGAGGCCGCCTTTGAATGTACTTACGCCGAAACGGTACAGTAAAACAGCCAGAAGCAGGCCCTGTACCAAGCTGGCCACAATCATCGCCCACATGGGCGCATCTTCCATGGACTTCACACAGGCGGAATTTTCAGCATACCATTTTTCAGCCATAGAGCCGAGCAATCCCATGAAAATAGCCATGGCAGCAACAGTGCCGGTTACCGCGCCGGCGAGCGTTCCGAAAAGAATCTTTTTTCCCATTGTTTTGAAAAATTGTAGTTGGTGATGAGAATTGGTGTGAAAATCATTTACAAAGGTTCGGGCGCGCCCTCGAATTTTTGATGCTTCCCCTGCAGCTTGCCGAAGAACAAAGCGATGGGAAAAATCATCTTTTTTACGAAGCCCGGAATATCGAGCATATCGAATTCCGAACGGTAGCGGCCCAACAGAAAGGCTCCGTCGAAAGCGCCTGGCTGCTTGCCCCCGTTTTCTTTCATCGAATCGTAAATGCCGGTGAGGAAGTACTCGAAATTGTGTGCGGGTTTTACCCAGCCGGAGCAGATGAGCGGCTCTGTGCCGGCATTCCAGAAACGGTGGGGAATACCGGCTTCAAATACCGCTGTTTCGCCAGGCCCTACTGATAAAGGCGCTTGCCCGAGTATCTCGATGCCCATTGTGCCTTGTACTACCGTGAGGCTTTCGGCTTGCTTGTGATGGACGTGCATCGGAGGGCCGCAGTTGGGCGCTACTTCGTTTTCTACTTCCAGCCAGTCGCCGGTCGGGTCTTGTACCAAACGTTTAAAGGTAAGCCGTTCGCCGGCGCCGTTTTCGATGGTGTGCGGATATTGAAAATGCATGGTTGATGAGCGTTTTGAGTGAATGGAAAAAATATTTAGTGGGTGATTTTTAAACTGTTTCGCCACAGGTAAAATCCCAGCCATATAGCCCACAAAGGCGCAGCAAAGAGGTAGAAATTCAACCCGATACCAGATACAAGTTCTGATTGAAATATATAACCAAGCACATCTGTCAAGGCTGCCAGTCCGAGCAACTGTGTGAATAAAGCCAGCCCTTTGTGCGCCGGGCGCATGAGCCGGCCCATGCCGAGCCACCAGATGGCAGCCAGGGTCATAGAAAACAGGTTCCAGATTCCACTCATAACCTCGTTGTTGAGGTTGGCAAAAGTTTGTGCAGCGACTGCTTTGTCTGCTTCGCTGCCGACCCGATAGGCATCGTACAACGGCTCTGTAGCGCCGGCCAGCATGGCAGCGCCCGTAGCCCCGATGAAAATGAATCCTATGCCGCACAAGCTGAACAATTGGCTTTGCAACGGCGCCTGTGCCGAAAGCCAACGGTGCAACACCAGCAGTGCCGGCGCCAGCGGCAGGTAGTAACCGAAAATATCGAGTATCCAGCCCCAACGGAGGGCAGTGGATGGATCCGGCTCGAAGGCAATGGCTTTCATTGGATTGAAGGCGATGTCGAAATCCCAGTTGAACGCAACGAAAATGAGGGTGATGCTCACTAAAGCTACCGGCCCGGAAAGCAGGGCAATGAGGCCCGCTGTCTTGATGAATGTGGTTTCTGTTTTCATAATAGTTGGTGGTTGTGATTATTTTGAAGATGTAGGTAAAACTGCCGCCTGCTCTATCGCCGGCACGGTTTGCAGATAGGCCCAAATGGCGTCTATTTCCTGCTCATTGAGGGGGGCGAACCTCGGCATGTTCGGCTTGAGAATTGTGCCATCGGGGCGCTGACCAGTGCGGACGGCGGCTGAAAACTGCTCTTTGGTCCAGGTGCCGATGCCGTAGTCTTTGCTGGGCGTGATGTTGGCGGAAGCCACCAGATTGAAATCGTGGTCGGGTACGGGATTACTACCCCCCATGAAATTGGGTGATTTTTCCGGGGTAATCAAGTCAAAGGTTTCAAAGCTGGCAGAATGGCATACGCCGCACTCGTAAATATCGGTGGCCAAATACCGGCCATAAGCCACCTGGTCGGTCATAGGAGGCGCCGATTTGGGCTGACCATCGTAGGGCAGCGGTTTGAATACGCCGAACTTGATGAGGGCCTTGACCAAAAAAGAATTCAGATATTCAGGTGCAGGGTGCTCCACTTCGGAAGGCTGCATCATGGGCGCGTCTGAACGGAGGTATGCAATGACGGCGCCGAGTTCTTCGTCCGACATCTGGGGATGACACATCATGTAGCCCACCACGCGGCCCTCGCGGTTGATGCCGGTTCGGACGAGGTAAGCCAGTTCTCCGTCAGAATAGCGGCTCATGGCGCCTTTAGTGGGGTGTTGGGTGATGTTGCTCGTCCACATTTCGCCAAAAGGGTCGGTAGCCTGACTGAACAGCCGTCCGCTCATTTTGCCGTCCTCACCCAGATGGCAGTGGGCGCATACCAATTCGGCCACTTTTTTGCCCCGCTCCAGGGTGGCGGAATCGGTGGGTATCACTACCTGTGGGGGCTTTACTTCGTACACGGGCATGGGCGTGAGCTTTACCCAGGCAGCTATAAGTGCAATAATGAGCGCAAGCGCTGCGAGGAGGAATCCGAAAATTTTGAGAGCCTTTTTCATAAGAATAGAATTTTAAGGTGAAAGACTTTTATCGTTCGGGAGCATAAGTGTCGTGCCGGGCCATCAGTGCGAAGACCTTGCCCATGTCGGAGGGCGGCCAGGAAGGCTCGTTTTGCACGAGTTCCTCCATATCGAGAAAATACTGCTCGAAACCGCCGGGGCTAAACCAGATGAGGAACTTTGCTTCAGCATCGAGTGCATTTTTGAACGTGTGGACGGCCATAGGCGGCACTACCACCAAAGTGCCCTTGGGCGCATCAATGGTTTGCCCGTCCAATGTGAATTGGAGCGCGCCTTCAAGCACATAAAATACCTCCTGCATTTTTTTGTGGTAGTGTGGCGGTGGGCTGATGGGAGAGGGCGGCAGGTGGTATTCGATCATGGACCACAGGCCATTGGTTTGTTCTGTCTTCGCTTTGAAGTAAATGTTCACGCCGTAGGCGCTCAACACAGGCCCCTGATCCGGCAGCGACACAATAGGATGTAATGTGTTCATAATTCTAATTGGCATTGGTGACTAAGGGAAAGCATGAGTTCGCTTTCAAAACACGATGCAAAATTGGCCCCTGGCGAGGCGGAGGGGTTAGCAATTTTGTCGCAAAGACTTGCAGATTTGTCGCAAATGCCTAATTTAGAGGCAGTTTTCACCTAATGCCTCCTCGCCATGCTGAAAAAACACATCATCGGAACGGGATTTATCCTCTGCGTTCTTGCCGGAACCGGCGCACAAACAGTCACGCTGGACAGCCTGCGCGGGGTGTACCTGGCTTCAAAATCCGACTCGGCATTTTGGTACAATTCCTGCCTGCTGGGGGCGGTATTTTTTAGAAGCGACTTGGATTCGGCCTTGCTGTATTCCGAGATTTCTTTGGATTATGCCCGAAAAGCCGGCAAGCCCAATATGATCGCCTCCTCCCAGCTCACCATCGGAGCCGTTTACCAGTACAAAGACGAGCGCGAAAAAGCCATAGAATGGTATCTCAAGGCTTATGAAACCAGTAAAGCGGGGAAACAACAACGCACCGAAGCAGTGGCACTGGGCAATATCGGCCTGCTGTATGCAGAACTGGAAAATACCGACAAAGCCGTATATTACCTCAAACAGTCTTTGGCGGTCATGCTTCAAATCAAAGACACCGTCGGTATTGCACGATCTTATGCCAACATCGGGTTCAATTATTTTCAGCAAAAATCGCTCGACTCGGCTATGGTATATTTCAAAAAAGAAGTGGAATGGGCCACGCTGGCCGACGACTGGAACATGCAGGGCGCGGGGTTGAACAATATCGGCTCGGTACTTCTGGAGCGCAACCAACTCGCTCAGGCCCGGCAATATTTCCTCCAATCGCTCGAAATTCGTGAAAAAAACAACGACCAACAGGGCTTGGTGAATGTACTCGACAATTTGGGTGAAACCCTCGTAAAAGAAGGCAAAGTGAGCGCAGCCATTCCTTACCTCGAGCGCAGCATGGCCATTGCGCGCCAACTGGGCGGCTGGGCCAATCGCATCAACCCTGCCGGGCACCTGGCCAATGCTTATGCCCTGACAGGCGAGCACCGCCGGGCTTACGAAATACAAAAAGAACTCATCACGGCCAAAGATTCTGTTTTTCAGGAAGAGAAACAGGATCGCACCGACGAGTTGGAGGCCCGCTTTCGCAACCAGCTTCAGGCCGCCGAGTTGGCACAGAAACAGTTGGACCTCGAACGGCAGACTGGCCAGAAAAGGCTGATTCTATTCGGTGCTTTGGCCGTGGTTTTAGGACTTGTCGCGCTGTTCCAATTTTTCCGAAGCCGCCTGCGCCTCCGCAGAAAAGAAGCCGAATTGGCCGCCCAACTCGAACATGCCGAAGCCGAAAATCTGCGCGAACTCAACAGCGTGAAGTCTGCTTTTTTTGCCAATATCAGCCATGAATTTCGCACGCCGCTCACCCTCATTCTCGGCCCGTTGGAGCAAATGATGGCTGGCGCTTTCAAAGGAGATTTTCAAAAATACTATCGCATCATGCACCGCAACGGCAAGCGATTGCTCGATTTGGTCAATCAATTGCTGGATTTGTCGAAACTCGAAAGCGGCAAAATGAGGCTTTCGGCGGCCCGGGGTGACCTCGCTCAGGTAGTGAGCGCTGTGGCCCAGTCGTTTGAGAGTCTGGCCGATAAAAAGCTGATACAATTGCAGATAACCCTGCCCGAATCGCCCGTCAGTGGATTTTTCGACCGGGATAAGGTGGAGAAAATTGTGGCCAATCTCGTTTCCAATGCCTTCAAATTTACCCCCGACAATGGCCGGATTCACATATCCGTCGCCCCCGATGCCTCTATTGCTGTACAAGACACCGGCATAGGCATTCCGGCAGAACAAATCCCACACCTGTTCGAGCGTTTTTACCATTCTTCTTCCTCCGACATTCAAAGCGGCAGCGGCCTCGGTCTGGCGCTCACCAAAGAGCTGGCAGAACTACATGGCGGAGGCATCGAGGTGGAAAGCAAAGAAGAACAGGGAACGACGTTTGTAGTAAAAATCAGAACCGACGAGGCGTTCTTCCAACCCGGCGAAATCGTGGAAACTCCGCAACAATCAGGTATAGAAACTCAAATGCCGTTGCCTGCCGCCGCCAAGCCTGCGCCGTCTTCAACCCGACTTGCGCTACAAGCCAACCAACCCGTCCTGCTCATCGTGGAAGACAATGCCGATGTGCGCGCTTACATCAAGGATCAGTTTGAGGGATCGTACCAGATTTGGGAGGCCGAAAACGGGCGCATCGGGCTGGAAATGGCTCAGAAAAAAACGCCCGATCTCATTATTTCAGATGTTATGATGCCCGAAATGAGCGGCATGGAGCTTTGCAGCAGGCTCAAAACCGATGAAAAAACCAGCCACATTCCCGTCATCATGCTCACTGCCCGCGCAGAGCAGACCGACAAAGTGGAGGGGTTGCAAACTGGCGCCGACGACTACCTGCCCAAACCGTTCGATGCCTTAGAACTCACCGTACGCGTGGCCAACCTCATCGAGCAGCGGCGCAGACTTCAGGCGCACTACCGCCAGGCGCTTTCTCCTTTTGCCCCCGCAGCGGTAGAGGTCCCCGGTATGGATGCTGTGTTTTTGAGCCGCGTGCGCGAAGTGGTGGAGGCCAATCTGGAAGATGAAAATTTCAGCGTGGTAGAACTCGGCGCACAAATCGGAATGAGCCGCAGCCAATTGCATCGCAAACTCAGCGCACTCACGGGGTTTTCGCCCAATGAAGTCATCCGAAATATGCGCTTGGAGCGGGCGAAACAACTCCTCGAAAAAAAGGCGGCTACCGTTTCAGAAGCGGCTTATGGCTGCGGATTCAGCAGTCCGGGGTACTTTTCCAAGTGTTTCAAAGACTACTTTGGGGTACTGCCCGGCGAGGTCTGAGGTCCAGTTCCGTCACCTCGTCAGCACAATATAATCTCTGAGCAGGGTGCGCAAAAAGGCCACCGGATCGCGGGGGAGTTCCTGTATGTCAAGTATTTGGGCAATGTGTTGTGCTGCTTTGAGGGCCGCCTGTCGGTGGGCGGTGTTGGGGTGTTTTTGGTTGCGCGACACAATACTCTTCACTACCAGCATGTCCTGTTCACTTAGGCTGCGCACCTGCGGGTAATGGGGTTCATATTTTTCAAGCGAGTCAATGCGCAGAATGTCTTCCAATCGGAAACGGCTTGCATTGCGCGTTCTGATGACGGTGGTATTGGCGGTGAGATCGCCCAGACGCTGCCCTTTGGCCGAAGAACTGATGACAATGGCCGCCAGCACGCCAAGCGAGAGGAGGGTGTCCACCAAATGAAAAGCAGCCCGCAGCATGTAGTCTGTCAGTTCAGGTTCTTTGCCGTCCAATCTGACCACTTGTATGTTCATGGCTTTTTTGCCCCAGGACTGCCCGTTGGCCAACACTTCCGATGCAAATTGATACAACATGAACCCGGTGACAGGTGATACCAGATAGAAGATCACCATGAAGAGTTCGGAACCAACACCCCCCAAAAGGCCGGGCAGAAACAACGCCAAAAAGAAAATCACAAAAAAGAAAAATGCAAACACGATGAGCAGGTCTATAAAGACAGCCAGGCCGCGCTCTCGCAGCGATGCCGTTTCGTACTCGATGGTGACGTTTTGGGCCGTTCGTATTTCTATGGTTCGCATGGCACAAAAATATCTGTGTTTATGGTATTTTCAAAATAATCCTATATTTGGGGCAAATAAATCACGATTACCTAAGTTTTTCAACAGCCCGACCGGCCCCTTATGCGCGAGACAAACTTTATACGGCAAAACAGGGAAAAGTGGAAGCAGTTTGAGCAAATCCTCGACGGCCAAAACAAAGACGCTGAGAAGCTCAACGAGTTGTTCGTTCAGGTAACGGACGACCTCTCGTTTTCACGCACCTTTTACCCCAACCGCTCCGTGCGGGTCTATCTCAACGGGCTGGCACAGCGCGCATTCTCGCTCATTTATAAAAACCGCCGCACCCACCGCAATCGCTTCCTCCATTTCTGGACGGAAGAACTGCCGCAACTGATGTGGGAAGCCCGCCGCGAACTGGCGCTTTCTTTCGGCATATTTGCACTCTCCATGCTCATCGGCGCCCTGTCGTCGGCTATGGACAGCGAGTTTGTCAATGTCATTCTCAGCGAGGAATATGTGGAAATGACGAAGCGCAACATTGAATCCGGCGATCCTATGGCGGTGTATAAAGGCCGGGGGCAGTTGAGCATGTCAATGGGCATCACCGTCAACAATCTTATGGTGGCCTTTCTCACCTTTGCCACCGGCGCGTTTTTTACGCTGGGTTCCATCGTGGTACTCATCCGAAACGGCATCATGGTGGGAGCGTTTCAATACTTTTTCATCGAGCGAGGTCTGTTTTGGGAGTCCTTTCTCACAATATGGATACACGGCACCCTCGAAATATCGGCCATCATCATTGCCGGCGCAGCGGGCATCACGGTGGGCAAAGGTTTGGTGTTTCCCGGGGCCTACCGCCGTATGCAGGCATTCCAACGCTCTGCCCGGCGCGGCCTCAAAATCATGGTCGGCATAGCACCCATCATCATATTGGCAGGCTTCATCGAAGGCTTCCTCACCCGCTTCACCGAAACGCCCGATGTGGTGCGAGGCGCATTCATTGCGGCCTGTTTCGCGTTCGTCATTTTTTATTTTGTGTGGTACCCCTGGTCCAAGGCTGTCAAGGGTTTCACTTCACCTGTACGCGACGCCCAGATACCGCCCGACAGCAATCTGCTTATTGATATGAATGTCATCAAGTCGAACGGTGATATTTTTTCAGAAACCTTCACTCTGGCCAAGAAAAATGCGGGAAGGCTGTTCATCGGCAGCCTCGTGGTCGCACTGGCGTATGCCGCTGTGGCGTTCCCTCTCGCCGGCAAGGCCCCGGCTGCGGTATTCCAGTTTCCACAGGGTTTCATGGCCATGTTGTACAAAGTGTCGGGCTTTTTCCGGCAGGCCGATCTGCTGTTTCTGCCTTTGGTCGGAATCGCAGCCATGCTGGCCTGGTCGCTGATTGCTTTCAGATGGGTGGACAAAGAAACCGGCCTTGCGCGCAAGCTCAGGTTTACCGACATACTCATGCCCCTGCCCGGCGTGTTGTTGGTATGGCTCCTGTTTTTCAGCAACGACTGGTACACCTGGCTATTGTTGTTGTTCGCGGCGCAAATGGCTCTGCTTTGGGCCTATACCGCCTACCGGGAGCGCATGGATCCCATTCGGGCCATAGGGCGCATGTTCGAGGTCATGGGTGGCCAATATGGGCGTACGCTGGGTTTGTCTTTGATGATGCTGTTGGTGAGCGTGCTGTTTTTTGCCGTCACCGATTCTGCCCTGCTTTGGATGTACTTGGATGTATTGACCTGGGTAGTCAACTTGCCCGAAGCGAGTATGCAACAGTTTTCGGCAGTGTTGCTCACGGTGTTGCATGTTTTCATCATCGGCTTCCTTTTTGTGTTGTACGCATCGGGTTGCGCCCTGCTCTACCACAGTCTGTTGGAAATGCACGAGGCTCCGGCCCTGTTGCGCAGAATACAAAACATAGGTATTACCTCCAATATACGAGGACTTGAGAAAGAATAAGTGAAATGAAAAAACACCGGCTGATATGGCTTCTTGTGTGTGCGGCGCCGCTGTGGTTGTTCGCGCAGGCTCCGCCGCAGATAGAGGAGTATCCTGTCGAAGAAACTTACGACATGGAGGAAGTCGTCGTGTCGAGCAGCACGCCGTCCGACAAGCTCAGGGAGGAAAATGTGCGGATGGAAAAATTGGACCGCGAGGCCTGGCAAAAGGCAACCGAGGGTTTGGACTATTCGGGCAGCCGGGAAAAGAAAAAAAGAGACCTGAACGGCAATGGAAGCGGCGGCGGCAAGGATCGGGAGGGAGGCGGCAAACGGCGCAAAAACAGCGGCATTTTCTCCTCAGATTCCGGTTTTTTCAACAGCGATGTGGGCATTACAATACTCAAAATATTGGTCATTATCATTGCAGCGGTAGCGCTCTTTTTTCTCATTCGCAGCCTGATGGGGCTTCGCGGCCCGCGCAATCGCAAGCTCAAAACAGCCGAATTGCTGGGGCTTGATATAGCGGAAATCGAAGACCGCTTTCAGGAACTCAATCTCGACGACTACATCCGTCAGGCCATCGAACGCGGCGATTACCCGCTGGCAGTGAGGCTCTACTATCTGGCGGCCCTCAAAGCGCTCTCTGCCCGCGAACTGATTCAGTGGAAGAAAGATAAAACCAACCTGAGCTATCTGCTGGAACTGCGCGGCCAACCGCAATTGCCGGCTTTTCAGGAAATTACCCATATTTTCGAGTGGGTGTGGTACGGGCAGGGCGGCATAGATCGCCAGGAGTTTGAACGGGTGCAGCCCAAAATGAAGGGCTTTTTGGAGGGGATGGGGTAGGGCGTGTTATTGTCAAAAAGTAAAATAACGAACAGTCTTATTTTACTTTAAGGGCAAAAAGTAAAATAAGAAATAGATCAATCGCATCTTCGGATTTCGCCCGTATCTGTCTGTTTTTGAAGAACATTTGTAAAATTTTGTCATCGCCGTGGATCGTCGCAAAATCATTATGATCGTTACCATCACCGCCGTCATTGCGGGGCTGGCCTTGCTTTTTTGGAAGCAATGGAAGCGGCCGGTGTCGTGGAACGAACATTATGCGGCCCAAAGCAAAGACCCCTACGGCGCTTACGTAGCCTTCCAAACGCTCAAAGGCAGCACGGATAAAAAGAATTTCAAAACGCTGTCCGACAGCTTGTCAGGCAAACTGCCCATTGACAGTTCGCAGAATGCCCGCTATATTTTCATCGGCAAAACCATGTACCTGAGCAAGAGCAGTCTGGATGCGCTCATCGAATTTGTGGCCGCCGGCAACGATGCCTTCATCTCGGCCAACCACCTGCCTTATGCGCTGCTGGAGGAAATTTACCCCAACTACTGCGAAACCGATCAGGAAACCGATTATTACTACGGCTCCGGCTGGGAGGGGTTTTCCTATACCGAGGATTCTTTGGTGCGCCTCAATCTGGCTCATCCCGACCTGCAACTGAAAAAAGACGTGCCTTACCGGCGGAAATACTACCAGCGTTTTGTGAAGGGCAACTGGGGCTTTATGGAGGAACGCCACTTTTTGTGCCATCAGGAAGGCGCCATGACGGCCCTGGGCCACCTCAACGGCAGCTTGGTCAATTATGCCCGCATCCCTTATGAAGAAGGCCATTTCTACATACACAGCACCCCTTTGGCTTTTACCAACTACCACCTGTTGCGAAGCGAAGCATTGAACTACGCCGAGCGGGCTTTTTCGCACCTGAGAACCGGGCCGGTATATTGGGACGAGGGCAGCAAAAACCCGCGGTCAAACGCCTTGGATACTACGCCGCCGTCGCGCAGTTTGTCTTCCGATAGTCCTTTGCAATACATCCTGTCGCAGCCGCCATTGGCTTATGCCTGGTACTTATTGCTGCTGTTGGGAGTGCTGTATCTGTTGGTGCGATCCCGCCGCCGGCAGCGCATTGTGCCCGTGCTGGAATCGAATGCCAATACCTCGCTGGAGTTTGTGTCCACTATCGGGCGGCTGTATTTTCTGCAAAACGACCACAAGCAATTGTGCCTTCAGAAAATGCGGCTTTTCCAGCAATTCATACGCGAGCGCTACGGCCTGCAATCGCGCGAAAGCGACGAAATCTTTTTGGCCAAATTGGCTGCCAAATCAGAAGTGCCGCGCGAACTCATTGACAAATTGTTTCTCATTTACTACAATATTCAATCTTCCAACATCGTGACCGAATACACGCTGGCGCAATTGCACGGCCTGATCGAGGAATTTCATCGCACCTGTAAGTGAATGCAGTTGTTTTTTAATATCCTCCAAAGCCACAAGCTGTAAGCTCATAGCCATTAGCTTGTTCTTTGTTCAGAAATTAGATTTTCCGCTTGGGGAATTTTCTAAATACGCTTTTGAAAATGAATTCTTTTACTTTTGGAAGTCTAAGCTAACAGCCAGAAGCTAAGGGCTGGTAGCTAAAGGAAACTCTCCATACAAACAATGTAACTTATGACCACCGACGACATGAACCTGCCCGAAGATGCCGGGCTGCCCACCCCCGAAGAAATGGTGCCTGCCAATTTGGATAACTGGCAACGCAAACGATTGGATCTCAGCCGCATAGCGTCCGGCGTGCAGCGCATTCGCGAAGAATTGGCCAAAGTCATTGTGGGCCAATACGACGGCATAGACATGATGCTGGCCGCTATCTTTTCCGGCGGACACATCTTGGTAGAAGGCGTGCCCGGCATTGCCAAAACCCTGATGGCCAAGCTGTTGGCCCGCACGCTGAACACGGGATTTTCGCGCATTCAGTTTACGCCCGACCTCATGCCCAGCGATGTGATCGGTACCACCGTGTTCAATGTCAAAACCTCTGAGTTCTCGTTCAACAAGGGGCCTGTTTTTTCCAATATCGTTCTCATTGACGAGATCAACCGCGCCCCGGCCAAGACCCAGGCGGCCCTCTTTGAGGTGATGGAAGAATACCAGGTGACGGTGGACGGCCAAACCTACCCCATGCAGTTTCCTTTCTTTGTGATGGCTACCCAAAACCCCATTGAACAGGAAGGCACCTATAAGCTGCCCGAAGCCCAATTGGACCGCTTTTTGGTGCGCATCATCCTCGATTATCCCGGCCTGGGCGAAGAAAAAACCATTTTGCGCCGCTTCCAAAACGATTTCAACATCAGCCTCCGCGATTCGGTGAAGCCGGTTTTGTCGCCCGAAGACATCCGCGCTTGTCGCGAATTGGTGCAGCAGATTTACATCAAGGAAGAACTGTTGGACTACATCGCCACCATCGTGCATCATACCCGCAACAACGGCGACCTCTTCCTCGGCGCATCGCCGCGCGCATCGCTGGCCATTATGAAAATGTCGAAAGCATTTGCCGCCATTCAGGGCCGCGACTTCGTGACGCCCGACGACATCCGCTATGTGGCCTGGCCGGTGCTCAACCACCGCATCATTCTCACGCCGGAGCGCGAAATGGAGGGCTTCACCACCAAAAACGTCATAGACGATATCATTTCCAAAATAGAAGTGCCCCGATAAGGGCCGGCCATTATGAGAACCATCTTTCTGCACCAACGCTTTTTCGCCTCGCTGGGCCTGCTGGCAGCCTTGTTTGTACTCGGTTTTGCCCTGCCGCCGCTGTTTTTTATAGCGCAGGCCTTGTTGGTGGTATGGGTGGCGGTGCTGGCTTTAGATGCCTGGTTGCTGTACAACGGCAGCTTCGAACTCAACGGGCATCGCCGGCTGCCGGCGGTGTTCTCATTGGGCGACCCCAATCCGGTATATGTACACTTGGAAAACAGGTCTTCCATTCCGTTGCGCTGCCAGGTGATAGACGAATTGCCGAAGCAGTTTCAGATACGAGATTTTGTGCAACATGTCTCGCTCCGCCCCGATGAGGCGCAGGAAATCCGATACGAACTGACGCCCGTCGTGCGCGGCGAGTACGGCTTCGGCGCCCTCAACTTGTTTGCCACCTCGCCCATCGGCCTGCTGGAACGGCGCGTGCGCATAGAAGCCGAGGCGGTGATTCCGGTTTTTCCGTCCATCATTCAGATGAAAAAATACGAACTGCGCGCTTTCGACCGCATGGCGCAGTTCAACGGCCTCAAACGCATGCGCCGCATCGGCCACAGCTACGAGTTTGAGCAGATTAAAAACTATGTGCGCGGCGACGATTACCGCTCCATCAACTGGAAGGCCAGCAGCCGCCGGGCCGAACTGATGGTGAACCAATACGAAGACGAGCGCGCACAGCAGGTGTATTGCATCATTGACAAAAGCCGGGCCATGCGCCTGCCTTTCGAGGGACTGAGCCTGATGGATTACGCCATCAACACGAGCTTGGTCATTTCCAACATTGCCTTGCAAAAACACGACCGCGCGGGCTTGGTCACTTTTTCCGACAAAATAGGCGCCGCCATCAAAGCCGACAGCCGCAGCGGCCAGCTCAACAAAATCCTCCACGCCCTGTACCGCGAGAAGGAACGCCCGCTGGAATCGAACTATGAGCTGTTGTTTCAGGCCACACGCAAGCTCATTTCGGGGCGCAGTTTGTTGCTGTTGTTTACCAATTTCGAGAGCAGCTATGCTTTAGATCGCGTGCTGCCGCTGCTGCGCCGCATCAACAACATGCACCTGTTGGTGGTGGTGTTTTTTGAAAATACGGAAATCCGCGCCCTCACCCGGCAACCCGCCGAAACTACCGAGGATATCTACCGGCAAACCATCGCCGAACAGTTTCTGGCAGAGAAATCTCAAATGGTGAACAAGCTGCGACAGTTCGGCATTCAAGCTGTACTCACCCGCCCCGAAGACCTCTCCATCAATACCATCAATAAGTATTTGGAACTGAAGTCGAGAGGCTTGATTTGAAAGCGGAGGCAATTTTTGTACCCTGCCTTTTCCTAAAAATTAGTTAAAGCATAACTTTGGCACGATTATCGCGTAAGTTTTTTCTGTTCTGTGGTATCTTTTTTTTCCTGCGATGCGTTGTATTGGGCGTTGCAACTGTCTTTCGACTTTAAAAAAACGCGATGACAATGATGAAAAATCCATTTAGACAAACATTCGAGACCATGAAGAGAAGTCACATCATGCTGTCTTTGGTGGCCATCGGCCTGTTGGTAGCGGCATTTTTTCCCAAAAACCAGCACCAGCCCGAAAAAGACGCATTGCTGATTCGTTCCGTGTTGACGCATCTGGAGCAACTGCATTACCACCCTAAGACGCTCAACGACGATTTTTCGCAAAAACTTTACGATACCTACCTCGAAAGGTTGGATTTCGGTAAGCGATTCCTCACTCAAAAAGATGTAACCAAACTTGCGCCTTATCGCTCTCACCTTGATGACGATCTCCGTGCCGGCAACATCGAATTTTTTGATCTTTCGGTGGACTTGCTCAATGCAGGCGTTCAGAAAGTGAGCGAATACTATAAAGAAATCCTTGATAAGCCTTTTAATTTTGAAAACAATCAGGGAGTAGCTGCAGCCAAACCCGGCAAAGGCAACCCGGTGAGCACGCCTGCCAATGCTCCGCTTATTGAGTTGGACGGCAAAAAAAGAAGCTTTGCCGCCTCCGAAGAAGAGTTGTACAACTACTGGGAAAAATACCTTCAATACGAGGTGATGACCCGCCTGTCCGACAAGCTCGACGATCAGGAAGAAAAAGGCGAGGCTGCCGACAAGAAAAGCATCAAAGAATTAGAAGCGGAAGCCCGCGCCGAAACGCTCAAGTCTATGAATCAGTGGTTTGAGCGTATGCAAAAAGTAAAGCGCGCGGAACGCTTCGGCTATTTCCTCAATGCACTGACCAATCTTTTCGATCCGCATACCGACTATCTGGCGCCCATTGATAAGCAAAACTTCAACATCCGCTTCTCCGGTCGTCTCGAAGGCATCGGCGCACAACTACAAACGGACGGGGATTTTACCAAGGTGATTCTCGTAGTAGTGGGCGGCCCTGCCTGGAAGCAAAAAGAATTGGAAGAAGGAGACATCATTACCAAAGTGGCGCAGGGCAATAATACTCCGGTGGATGTAGCTGGTATGGACATCAACGAAGTGGTGTCTATGGTGCGCGGCGAAAAAGGTACCGAAGTGCGCCTTACGGTGAAGAAAAAAGACGGCTCTGTAAAAATCATCCCCATCGTGCGCGACATCGTCATCATGGAGGAAGGTTTTGCCAAGTCGCTCCTGCTTGACGGCGCTGTGGAAGGCGAAAAAATAGGCTACATTTACCTGCCGCGTTTTTATGCCGATTTTGAAAATGCCGATGGACGCTTCTGCGCCCCCGACGTAGCTCAGGAACTGGAAAAGCTGAAAAAACAAAACGTCAACGCCATCATCCTCGACCTGCGCGACAACGGCGGCGGCTCGCTCCGCGACGTGGTGAAAATGTCGGGTTTTTTCATCGAAAAAGGCCCCATTGTACAGGTTAAATCGCGCAACCAGGCCCCCGAAGTACTCACCGATACCGACCCGCGCGTGCAATACGACGGCCCGCTCGTGGTGATGGTGAACTCCATGAGCGCCTCCGCCTCTGAAATTCTGGCTGCCGCATTGCAGGATTATGGCCGCGCCGTTATCGTGGGCAGCAAATCCACGTTCGGCAAAGGCACGGTGCAGCGCTTTTACAACCTCGATCAGTCCATCAACGGCTTCAATGAGATGAAACCGCTGGGCGAGGTGAAAGTCACCACCCAGAAATTTTATCGCATCAACGGCGGCTCTACGCAGTTGCGCGGCGTCGTACCCGACATCATCCTACCCGACGGGTATCATTTTATCAAAACAGGGGAAAAAGAAGAAGACTACCCGATGGAATGGAGCGAACTGCCCGCCGTAGCCTACAAGCAAAACGTATATAGCCTCGACAAGCTCAAGGAAATAAAGGCGCGCAGCAATGCCCGCATGGAAAAAAGCGAGCTGTTTGGACAGATATACGGCAATGCCCGCCGCTTTGAACAACAAAGAGAGCAGACGGCCTACCCGCTCAACCTGGAAGCCTACCGCGTGATGATGAAAGACCGGCAGACGGCCTCCAAACAATTTGAGAACTTGTTCAAAGATGTGGTCAATAAAGGCGTGGCCAATCTCGAAACAGACATGCCGGCTCTCCTCGCCGACGAATCCAAAAAAGCGCGCAACGATGATTTTGTAGCCTCCGTTCAAAAGGATATTTACATCCGCGAGACGCTCAACATCATCCACGATATGATTTCACTGAAATAAATTTTCGGGCGGGCGCCGGAGGTAAGGGGCGATAAAAAAATAAAGGGGTCATTTTCCCCAAAGGATTAGATGAGTAAACGTTTCATTTTAAGTGTCTTATCTAATCCTTTGGCCTAAAGAAAATGAACATTTATTTTTGCCCCGATACTAAATGGTGTCCGCCCGAAACTCAATCTCCAGTAAACCAACTTTTTACGAAAAACCAACCATGAGTTCCCAACGAGTACTTTTAGTGATTATGGACGGCTGGGGGCACGGCCAAAAACCTGCTGCCGATGCCATCGCCCAAGCCAATACCCCTTTTGTGGATCACCTCCACCGGGATTATCCCAACAGCGAACTCGTCACCTATGGCGAGGAGGTAGGGCTGCCTGAAGGCCAAATGGGCAACTCCGAAGTGGGCCACCTCAACATCGGGGCGGGGCGCATTGTGTATCAGGAGCTGGCCCGCATCAACAAAGCCGTGCGCGAACGCGAACTGCACACCCATCCGGTCGTCCTCAAGGCTGCCGAATATGTGAAAACACAGGGCAAAAACCTGCACTTCATTGGCTTGGTCTCCGATGGCGGAGTACATTCTCACATCAACCACCTCAAAGCCTTGTGCGACATAGCTGAGGAAAACGGTATCGGGGGCCAAACCTTTGTACACGCCTTCATGGACGGGCGCGATACCGACCCGCAAAGCGGCTACGGTTTTTTGAAGGAACTGCTCGATCACAATGCAGCATCGGGTAATGGCGCACGGCTGGCCTCGGTCATCGGGCGCTATTATGCCATGGACCGCGACAAGCGCTGGGAACGGGTGAAATTGGCCTACGACCTGCTCGTTCACGGTGCAGGCGAACACAGCAACGACGCCCTCGCCACCATACAGCAGCGCTATGCAGCCGGCGAAACCGACGAGTTTCTCCAACCCATCGTTTGTGTCGGAGGCGCAGGACAGGGGCAGGCGCAGATTCAGCCCGGCGACGCGGTGTTGTGCTTCAACTTCCGCACCGACCGCCCCCGCGAAATCACCACCGTACTCAGCCAAACCGACATGCCTGAACACGGTATGAATACGCTGCCCCTGCACTATGTGACCATGACGCGCTACGATGATACCTACAAAAATGTAGAGGTCATTTTTCAAAAAGACGACGTGTCGAACACGCTGGGCGAAGTGCTTCAAAATGCAGGTAAAACGCAGGTGCGCATTGCCGAAACGGAAAAGTATCCGCATGTCACTTTCTTCTTTTCGGGAGGCAGAGAGGAGCCGTTTGAGGGCGAACGCCGACTGCTGGCGCCCTCTCCCAAAGTGGCCACCTACGACCTGAAGCCAGAAATGAGCGCTTACGAACTCACCGATATGATTGTGGCGGACATTCGCGAGAATACGCCCGATTTCATTTGCCTCAACTACGCCAATGCCGACATGGTAGGCCATACCGGCGTGTTCGAGGCAGCCATTAAAGCAGCCGAAACGGTGGATCGCTGTATGGAGCGCCTCATCGCCACCGCGCTGGAGTTTGGTTACGAAGCCATTGTCATCGCCGATCACGGCAACTCCGACTATATGGTGAACGAGGACGGCAGCCCCAACACGGCGCACACCATGAATCCCGTGCCTTGTATTTACGTTAGCGGCCGTGCAGCCGGCGTTCGAGTAAAGCCAGGCAAATTGGGCGACATAGCTCCTACCATCCTGTATTTGATGGGATTGCCCGCACCTGCCGCTATGACGGGCGATATACTGATTGAACGATGAGGGGTATTATTGTAATGACATTGGCGGCCGTTCTCAGCTTGTTGACGACCTGCCATAGCGAGTCGGGAACCGCTGCTGCATCAGGAGCAGCGCCGTATTTCGATCTGAAAAAATATTTGGAATCGGAAATAACGCGCTTGGAAAAAGCACAAGGCTCCGTAGTGAAAACGGTGTCCGTCAACGGTAAAGAGGAGCAACAAACCCTGCAACAGTTGGACTACCGCTCCGAACTGGCGCCCCTGCTCGACGCCGACATCAATCGCCCGGCTTGGCAGGGCAAATACCGCGTGGATTCCACCCGGGTTTCCCCCGGCGAATGGACCCTGACCTACACCGCTGCCGACGAAAAGCCGCCGGTGCGCACCTTGTCCGTACATTTTCAGGACAATGCTGTGGAATCCATTCTCATCGAGCGCACCGCGCATACGCTGATGGCGGGGTCGAGCCAACAACTATCCTACCGCCCTGCCGCCGGTTTCGAGGTGGCCACCGTGCAGAAGGCGGTGTTTATGCAGGAGCGTAAGATTTTCGTGGGTGTGGCGTATTAGCCCTTCACCAGCTTAAAAGCGTGCGACCATTGGTTGCGCTGAAATCCCGGAATGCACCACAAAATACACAACGGCTCAATGGCACGGGCTGCTTCTACACCGCCCATATCTTCCGTTTCCCAGCCAAACTGGTCGAGGATGTAATGCACATCGTCTTTGGCATTGGCGTCGTTGCCGCAAATGAACATGGAAGGCGCGCCGCCTTTGAGGTGCGGATTGACCATGAGCGCGCTGCCCACGCAATTGAAGGCTTTGACGAAATTGGCCGCCGGGAAACGCCGCTGCAGGCGCTCCATGAGGGAGTCGTCCAAAGTGGTGAAAAACTTCAGTACGCCGTTCACGGGCGGTTCGGGGGCTATTGGATTGGTCACATCTATGATGGTTTTGCCCTCCAGAACGGGTTCGCCGGCCAGTTCCAGCGCCGATTCGGCCGCCTTGCCCGATACGGCGAGTACGATGATATCCGCCTTATAAGCCGCTTCCGCAAAGGTGCCGATCTTGGCTTTTGCACCTTCGCCCTGATGCCATTCGGTCAATTTGGAGGCATCGCGGGTGCCCATCGTCACTTCGTAGCCGTGTTTGAGAAAGCCGTTGCCGAGTGTGCGGGCCACTACGCCCGATCCGAGAATGCCTATTTTGTTTTTCATCATGGTGTGTTGATTTTGGTTGTGGTCAAAGGTCGGAAAAAAAATGAAGCCCTGCGGGTGATAAATGTCACAAGGGGAATTTCGAGTTCAAGGTTCCGGGTGGGAACAGGCTTGTTTCGGGTTTCGCGTTCAAGGTTCCGAGTTCCCTCACGCTTAGCGCCGCCTACCGCCGACTGCACACCGGTCCCTTCTCTCCCAAGCCCTCACTTTTCCTTTCTTCGCAGCAACTCTCTGTGCAGCAATCCCAGTTCGCGGCTCATCTGCCCGCCGGCAGAGGTGTTTTCCCGCGTGCGGCGAATGAGGTACGGAATTACCTCGCGCACAGGCCCGTAGGGCAGGTATTTTTCCACATTGTACCCAGCCCGCGCCATCACATAAGAGATATTATCGCTCATGCCATAGAGTTGGGCTGTAGCCGTCAGCGGGTGGTCGTTGGGTATGTGGTAGCGCTGCATCAGCTCGGCCATGAGTCGGCAACTTGCCTCGTTGTGGGATGCGTTGCACACATACATATCGCCGAGGTGGCTGAGGCAAAATTCGAGCGCCCGGTTGTATGCCCGGTGTGTGTCTTCCAGCGTGGCGTGTATCGGATCGGGGTAGCTCATGGCGGCAGCCCGGGCGCGCTCTTTTTCCATGTAAGCGCCGCGCACCAATTTGACGGCACAGAGATAGCCGTGTTGCTGCGCGTGTTCGAGTGATGCTTCCAGAAAAGCCTGCCGGTCTTTGCGATACATTTGCACTGCGTTGATGATGGTTGGCTGTTCGCGGTTGTAGCGCTCTGACATGATCCAGGCAATGCGGTCAACAGCGCCCTGTATCCAACTGTGTTCGGCGTCAACATGAATGGAAATACCTGATGCGGCGGCGGCTCCGCATATCCGATCCACCCGATCTATGCCGCGCTGCCATTCGGCTGTTTCGGCATCGTTGAGGGCATCCATCCGGCTCACTTTTTCCAACAAGGCAAACCGGAACAAGCCGCTGAGTTTCATGCTCACGATGTGGATAAAACTGTCTTCGCGGGCAACTTCCAGCGTTTGCTGCAAATGATTGGCCGTTCGCTCAAAGTCTTCTTCGGAGGCTTTGGCTTCGACCCCATAGTCCAGGATGGTTTTGATGCGATGCCGCCCCAGCGCTTGAATGACCTGTTTGACCTCGCTGATGGTTTCTCCGCCGCAAAACTGTTGGTAAATGGTGTTTTTGACCAACCAAATCACCGGCAGGTGCAGCCGAAAAGCCCATTCTGCTATGCGGGCGCCTGCATTGACCAAGGCCGGGTTGTTCATCATTTGGAAAAGCAAATGGCTTTTGCGCAGTTGGCCGTCGCTTTTGTGTGCAAATGCGGCAGCCGTATCGTCGAAGCGAAGTTGCACGACAGGAGGATGCGTGATCTGGTTCATACCTGATTTTATTTGGTGCAGGAAATTTAGCCCTGTTCCCAACATCAGGCAATGACGCTCGTCAATGGAAGGAGTGATTTATGACGATTTCGAGGCTGTTTTTCGCAGCCAGCCAGGGATCAATACCGCGCCGGCCAACAAATAGACGTAGTATGAAATAAGCCTCCATACGCTGGAAATGATGGTGGAAACCGTACCGTTAGATACATAATCCGTCAAAAAACCGCCGAAAAGCAGTTCTATCAAACCCGCACCGCCGGGCGTGGGGCTGAACGCAATGACAAAAAACATGGTTTGCAGGCGGGCGTACAACTCCATTTGGGTCACAACATCAACCGGGATAGTGGGGATGAATGCCACAATGATGGCGCTGAGTAGAAAAAAACGTGTAGCCCAGGCAACGAAGGTATGCGCCAGAGATTGGAGGTGAAAGGATGAAGGTTCGTTGCGCAATTCCCCGGAAGCTAAAATAAATTCATTGCTCAAAATGATGGCCCTGCGGCGGAATCGCTTCAACCAAGACCAGGATGTGAGCGACCCCAGAAAACGCTTGACCCGCTGCGGCCCGATGAACAAACCGTAATAAAATAGCCCTGTATATGCCATCATACCCAGATAGGCCAGGATGAAAAAATGACCCCAGGCCCCTGCTTCCGCAAAAGTGGCAGCCCCCGGACGCATGATGCCCGCCCCGAAAATCAGGTACAAAAACGGCAGGGTGAGCAACATGAAGGCGCTGTCCAATACTACAGTATATAATACAATGGTGGTGGTTTTGGCAAGGCTCAGCTTTTCCCGGCTCAACAGAAAAAACGCCACCGCCGAACCGCCCAAACTGGTGGGCGACACAGCAGAGGAAAATTCCCATAAAAAAATCAACTGAATACATTTCCACCACGAAAATGCCCCATTCGACAACACCCTCAATCGGGCCGCATAAGCCAAATGCCGCACTGCCGCCAACAGTACCGCCAGCCCCAACAGCACTGCCAGACGGACGGTCCAGTCAATACGGGCAAACTCTTGTGCGTCAAACTGCCGCCAGAATAAATACGCCACCACTCCTACCCCGATGAGTACCGGCAAAATGATACGGGACACCCGCATATTGGGTGGTTGCGCTTCGGTGTCCGGAAGCAGATCGTTTGGGTATTCTTGCATGTAATAATGAGTGTTGCAATTCGGCTATAAAGGTAAGAAACCTTGACGAAGCCTTCAACCTCACACCCCGGCAGGCGTTAATGTCGTATTCTTTTCAACAACTTCAGAACAAAATGGCATTTACAGAATCCAATATGTTGCCCATCGGCACCATCGCGCCGCCCTTCGCTCTGCCCGATACCGTGAGTGGCAACACCATTACCTTTGACGATATAGCCGGCGAAAAGGCCACCATCGTGATGTTCCTCTGCAACCATTGCCCGTATGTGATTCACGTCAACGAAGAAATTGTGCGCATCGCTCTCGATTATCAGCCGAAAGGCGTGGGCTTGGTGGGCATCAGTTCCAACGACGTGGAAAATTACCCCGACGACGCGCCCGACAAAATGCAGGAACACGCCCGCCAAGTGGGCTACACTTTTCCTTATCTGTACGACGAATCGCAGGAAACTGCCCGCGCTTATGATGCCGCCTGCACCCCCGATTTTTATGTCTTCGACGGCTCGCGACGCTTGGTCTATCGCGGCCGCTTAGACAATGCCCGCCCTAAAACAGATACGCCCCTGACCGGCGCCGACCTGCGGGCTGCATTGGACGCGGTGCTCGAAGACCGTGAAGTAAACTCGGTGCAATATCCCAGCGGCGGCTGCAACATCAAATGGAAAAAAGACTGATATGCGGCACAATCTACTCATTATCATCCTGCTATGTGCAGTGTTTACAGTCGAAGCGCAAACGCAGGAACCCTTCCGCATCCGCATTCAGAAAACAGACCAGCCGCTGCGATTGGATGGGGCATTGGATGAAGATGTCTGGGGAAACGCGCAGGTAGTAAGCGATTTTTACCAAAATTTCCCCTTCGACACGGCGCGGGCAAGCCTGCAAACCGAGGTGCGCCTGCTCTTCGACGAACACCATATATATGTGGGCGCCAAGATATACCAGCCGCGTGCCGACTACATCGTTGCCTCGCTGAAACGCGATTTCTCCTCTGGTCCTACCGACGAATTTGCCGTCAATATTGATCCCTTTTCCGACAAGATCAACGGCTTCCATTTTGCCGTGTCGCCCTACAACGTGCAACGCGAGGGCATTATTGACAACGGCAGCAACATCAATACCGACTGGGACAACCGCTGGTTTTGCAAGGTGAGCAACCACGACGATTACTGGACGGTGGAAATGGCCATCCCCTTCAAAACCCTCCGCTACAAAACCTCCGAAACCGCCCCCAACTGGCGCATCGGCTTCTCGCGCAACTCGGTAAAACAAAACGAGCGCTCGGCCTGGACGCAGGTGCCCCGGCAATTCAACCCCAACAACCTCGCTTTCACCGGCCTGATGGAATGGGCCACACCGCCGCCCAAACCCGGCCTCAACGTATCTCTCATTCCCTACCTCACAGGCGGCACTTCCCGCGATTTTGAGTTCAAACTGCCCTCCGAGCAAAGGCTGGGCATCGGCGGCGACGTCAAAATAGCCGTCACGCCTTCGCTCAACCTCGACCTCACCTTCAACCCCGATTTTTCGCAGGTGGAAGTGGACCGCCAAATCACCAACCTGAGCCGTTTTGAACTGTTCTTCCCTGAACGCAGGCAGTTCTTTTTGGAAAATGAAGACCTCTTCAGCCGCTTCGGTTTCCCCAACAGCCGCCCTTTTTTCAGTCGCCGCATCGGCATCGGGCGCGGCAACATCACCCGCACCACCACCGACGGCCAAACCATCACCGTAGAGCGCTCGGTGGATGTGCCCATCATTGCAGGCGCGAGATTGAGCGGCAAATTGGACAACAACTGGCGCGTGGGCCTGCTCAATATGCAGACCGCTCGCATGAACGACATCAACCTCAATCCGGCCAATTATACGGTGGGCGTATTGCAGCGCAAGGTGTTCGACCGCTCGTATGTGGGCGCTGTTTTTGCCAACAAAGAAAACTTCATTCCAAGCTCCGGCGGCGGCTACGACATTGACAAAAACGCCTACAGCCGGGTGGCGGGATTAGAATACAACCTGTTTTCCAAAGACAATCGCTGGGAGGCAGAGCTGTTTTACCACCGCTCCTTCTCGCCGGGCAATCCGGCGGACCCCAACTCGGCAGCCTTGTTTTTGGGGCATTTTACCCGCAACTGGCGGCTGTTTTTTCCTACCCAATACATCGGTTCCGGTTTTCGCAGCGACGCGGGCTTCGTTCCCCGAACGGGCTTTTTCTCTACCTCGCCCGGCCTCACGCGCAGTTTCTTTCCCAAAAACCAAAAGCGCGTCGTTTCTTATGGCGGCGAGTTGAATTCACAATTCATTTTTAACACCCATGGCGGTTTTCAGGGCACCGACCGGAGCTTCTCTGCGCAGGGTTTTGTAGAATTTGCAGGTCAAAGCGCGCTCACTGCCGGCTGGAATAGTGATTACACCTACCTGTTTTTTGCCTTTGATCCCACCAATTCGGGTGGAGCGCAATTGCCCGCCGGTACCGATTATGTTTACAATTCACTTCAGGCAGCGTTCAATTCCGACCTGCGACGCAATTTTTACTACGACATTTCTTTGCAACACGGGCAGTATTTCAACGGCGACATCACGCAGGTCAGCGGCGCGTTCAATTACCGTTGGCAACCCTACGGGATCCTTGCGCTGCGCTACAATTACAACGATATCCGCCTGCCTGCGCCCTACAACAGCGCCCGTTTCTGGTTAGTGGGGCCGAGGGCCGAGCTGGCCTTCTCGCGCAGCCTGTTTTTCAGCTTGTTTTTGCAGTACAACACTCAGATCAACAACGTGAATGTGAACAGCCGCCTGCAATGGAGGTTCAGGCCCGTTTCCGACCTCTTCATCGTTTATACCGACAACTATTTTTCTGAAAACTTCTTCGCCATGCCGACGCCCAAAAACAGAACTTTGCTGTTGAAATGGACGTACTGGCTCAACTTGTAAGAAAATGAAACAATACATCGTCACTGGCGCAAGCCGGGGCATTGGCCGCGATACCGCCCTGGCATTGGCAGCGCATCCCTCGCATTGGGTACTTGCGCTGTCGCGCGATCTGGCCGGGCTGGAACGCCTCGAACAAGCCGCCCGTGAGGCCGGCGCCGAGCAACGCCTGCACTGTCTGCCCTTCGACATAGCCCAACCCGATATGCCGCAACTGATGGAAGTGCTGGGCCAATGGGGCAAATTGGACGGCATCGTTCACAATGCGGGACTGCTCATCAACAAGCCCTTCGAGGAACTGGATGAGGCCGACTGGCAGCGCATGTTTCAGGTCAATTTTTTCAGTCCAATGGCCCTCACGCGCAGCTTGTTGCCCCTGCTCGAAGCAGCCCGTGGAGCGCACGTCTTACACATAGGCAGCATGGGCGGGTTTCAGGGCAGCAGCAAATTCAACGGCCTGAGTGCATACAGTGCCTCGAAAGCCGCCTTGGCCAACCTGACCGAAACGCTGGCCGAAGAGCTGAAATCGAGGCATATTTTCGTCAACTGTCTGTCCTTGGGCGCCGTACAAACCGAGATGCTGGCACAGGCGTTCCCCGGCTATCAGGCGCCGCTGAGCAGTGCAGAAATGGGCGGTTTCGTGGCCTGGTTTGCAGAGCAGGGGCATCGCTTTTTCAATGGCAAGATTTTGCCGGTTTCGGTGAGTACGCCCTGAGGTTTTGTCTTGTTTGGGGTTTGATAAAGGCCGGCTTCCCCTGATGTTCAGATGCAGATTTCCCCATTCCTGAGTAGTGGGGCAAAAATAAAGTGTTCATTTTCTTTAGGCCAAAGGATTAGATAAGACACTTAAAATGAAACGTTTACTTATCTAATCCTTTGACGAAAATGATCACTTTATTTTTTTATCGCCCCTAAACAGAGAGGGCCTCCCGATTGGGAAGCCCTCTTTGCTTTTTATAAAAAACCAAAATCCAACCCCTGTTTACGGCAGCATAAACCACAGTTTTTTGGTGTGGAAGTTGGCCTCCGTAGCACCGATGCCGTTGAGTGCATCCAGATTCCAGACGAACTCAGAATTGTAGCGCGGGCGCAGGCGATATACCGGTTGGCCGCTGTTGTCTATATACAAAGTAGCAGGCAGCGTAAAGCCGGTATAAACCTGATTGCTGTACTCGTAGCGACGCATGTCCACCCAGGTTTCCAGCGCGCCGTGTACCCACAGAGAGACATACTTTTGCAGCATGATCTGGCTGAGCGTGAGGGCATTGGCATCCTGCGGCACGGCTGCGCTGGCCATGTAAGCATCGCGGTTGGCGGCCGTTACTCCAGCGTAGTCCATGTGAGCAATGATCCCTTTTCTGAAAGCATCGTAGGCCAGTGTTTTGTTGCCTTTTTTGAAGGCAGCCTCGGCTTTGATGAACTGAATTTCAGAGTAGGTCATCAGCGAGTGCTTGGCCTTGTCGGTAAAGATGTACTTGCCGGGAATTTGGGCCGCCACGGTTACGGTAGGCGATACGTCCCAGAGCAGCGGAATGCGAGCCATGTTGCCGGTGGTGTTGGTCGGGTCGCCGGCAGTAGGCGTTACGCCGCGATATACGCCGTCGGGAGATGCGCTGAGCATTTTGGGCAGACGCGGGTCTTGCACGCCACTGAACACCGTACCATCGAGCAGGCTCAGAATGAAGGCACTCTGGCGGTAAGAGCGGAGGTTGTTGCGGGTAGGCCCGTAAAAGTTGCCGTCGGCGCTGCTGGTACCTGCATGCGGCACGTCAAAGTTATCGGCATTGGAAGCCAATGCCTTGTCGCAATACTCAATCACCTTGTCGGGATTGTAGGAAGCCTTGTTGGAGACGTGATTGGCCAAACGAGCCAATACGCCGTAGGTGAACTTCGTCCACTTGCTGCGGTCGCCGGCATAAACGAGGTCGCCGCGGGCGAGGCTTGCCTGACTCACGCCGCCGTCGGTTTTGGCCAGATCGGCGACGGCATCTAATGCAATCCGCTCTGCTTCTGCGTAAATTTTGTCCTGCGTATCGTAGTCGAACACATAGCGGTTGGGTTCAAACATCTGCGTGAGGATCATTTCGCCATACACGTCGGTGGAGGTTTGCCAGCTCCAGGCGCGGATGGATTTGCCCACGCCCACATAGTCCCATTGAGATTTGAGCGTAGCCTGCTCAATCATCAGCTCTATGTTTTTGCCGATGGCCCAATAGTGCTGGCGCCATTTTTCGCCGGCGGCATCGGAGCCGGGCGCGTAGCCGTGCTGATCCCACACGTTATTGGCGGCAATCCAGTTCCAGTTTTGGATGTACTGGCCCACATAGCGGGTATCGAATGTTTCACCGCGCGTCATATTGGCCAGCATGGGCGGAAGCAGTGCGAAGCCTTCGGCCACCTGCGGGTTGCTGGGGTCGAAGTTGATGTCTAACCAGTCGTTGCAACTGTTGGAAAACACCAACATGAAAGCAAGGATGGCCGGCAGAATTATTTTACGTTTCATAATTATCATGTTTTTGAATGATTAGAAAGAAGCCGACAAACCGATGGAGAAGGTACGTGGCAGAGAAATCTTGCCGAAGTCCATACCGAAACCGCCTGCGCCGCCGGTAGCGGGGTTGGTGGTGCTCACATACGGGTCTGCGCCGGTGTAGTTGGTGATGAGGAGCAGGTCGGTGCCGTTCACAAACACACTCAACTCTTTGATCACCTGATTCGGGCCTATCCACTTTCCGGTCAGGTTGTAGCCGATGGTTACGTCGCGGAGGCGCAGCCAGTTGATGTCGCGCTCTACGAAGTCTTCGGGCAACAAAGCGGTTGTGTAGAACAACTCATTGGCGCTGGGCGTGATGAGCTTGTTGTTGGCCGTCGGATTGTCGGTTTCCTCATTGCCGTCGCGGAGTACGCTGTTGCCCTCTGCAAAGATGAAAGCTTCGTCGCGGTTGAGGGTGCGGGTGCTCAAGCCGTTGCGTACGAGGAACAACTCGTTGCCGTTGAAGATGTCGCCGCCTTTGCGAATGTCAAGCAGGAAGGAGACCGTCAGATTCTTCATAATGCGGAAATCATTGACCAAACCGATGGTGAAGTCCGGGTTGCGGTCGCCGATGGGCAGGAAGTTGGAGTTGGCAATCGGGAAGCCCGTCGTCGGGTTGATGAGAATCTGCCCTTTGCTGTTGCGCAGGTAGCTGAAACCGCCGATGGCCGTAGCCGATCCGGCGCCGCGATCATGCAGACCGGGATAGTAGCGGTTGCCGGGCAGAATGAAGCGGGAAGCGAGGATATCGGCGGGCGAGAAAGCGCTGCCACGAGCGTTGTCGTAAGCCCAGGTGTCGGAATCGTAGTATTCGTTCACGCCGGCCGGCAGGCTGATGACCTTGGTATCGTAGTGCGTGAAGTTGGTGTTGAGGCGCCAGGTGAAATTGTCTTTTTTCACCGGTGTGAGGCCGAGCTGAATTTCGATGCCCTTGGTGTTGAGTTCGCCGCCATTGAGCAGGCCGAAAATAAAGCCGGTGCCGTAGCTGAGGCGCTGCGTCACGATCTGGTCTTTGATGGTTTTGGAGAACCAAGCCACATCCAACTGCACGCGGCCTTTGAAGAAGCCCAGGTCGGTGCCGATCTCGAAGCTTTCCACCTTTTCCGGTTTCAGGTTTGTGTTGTCGCCGAAGAAGTCATAAGCAAAACCTCCGCCGGTAGTCGTTTGCGGTACGAGGCGGGCACGGATGCGATAAGGCGTTGCCGGGTTGCCTACCTGAGCGTAAGAGGCGCGGAGCTTACCAAAATCGAGGAAGCCGAGTTTGCCTTGCAAGCTGGGCATGTCGGAGAATACATACGTCAAACCGGCAGACGGATAGAAGTAGGACTGGTTCTCAACGGGCAACGTGGAAGACCAGTCATTCCGGCCTGTTACGTTCACGATGAGCCAATTCTGATAGTTGATTTCACCTTTGGCAAACGCGCCGGCGAGGCGGGTACGCGTCAGGATGGTGCGGTTGCGCTGTGTGGTCGGGTCGGTATTGTTGATACTGTTGAAATCCGGCAGGTAGAATTTCTCGCCATAAAGCGAACTGGTTTCATTGCGGCGGTCATTGGTGGCCATACCCACGATGAGCGAGCCGCGAAGGTTGCCCTGCGTTTTTTGCAAAGTAGTAAACATCGTCGTCGTCAGGAAGCGCCCGATATCGGTGTAGTTTTCCGTCCAGCCGGCTCTTGGGAAACCAATGTTGGATTCCGGGTGGAAAAAGCGGTTGGCATCGGTGGCATACACGTCGGCGCCGAAACGGCCGGTCACTGTCCACCAGGGTGTGATGGTAGCATCTAATGTAATGTTACCTATGGTGCGGTCGGTGCGCTCCGAGCGTGCATTTTTATACACATTAAAATAAGGATTCGCATTGTCTGTAGCCGGCGTTGCGTTGGCCAGCGTCAATCGGCGAGTGCCTTCTTTGGTGAGATAATCGCTCATCAACTGATCGGAAGGGTAACGGAGTGCGGCTGTCAGGTAGCCTTCGGCGCCGCCGGGAGGCAATATATTTTCGTTTTTAGAAAAACTGAAACGCGTAAATGCCTTGAGCCAGGGCAACAATTTGGCCTCCGAACTAAGGGCCGCGTTGACCTGATCGTAAGTATTGGTAGGAATTACGCCATTGGTTTTCAGGTAGCCTGCCGACAAACGATACGTCAGTTTTTCGGCGCCGCCCTCAAAAGAAAGGTCGTGGCGCATGTTACTGCCGCGCTGGAAGAAATCGCCGATGTTGTCATAAAAAGTAGTGCCTTCAGCATATTTCGGGCCGAAGAAATCCGGATCGTTCACTTCGACTGCGCCGTTGCGGCCCCGGCCATATACCTGCTGAATTTCAGGAAACAGGTAAAGCTCGGAGGTGGCGAAACGCGTCTTGTACGACAGGCGGCCGATGCCGGCTTTGCCCTTGTTGGTCGTGATGACGATAACGCCGTTGGCGCCTTCGTTGCCGTACAGGGCGGCAGCTTCCGGGCCTTTGAGCACCGTCACGCTTTCGATGTCGTTCGGGTTCAACTCGGCCAAACGGCTGCCTGCTTCGTCGCGGTTGTTGTTCACGTTGCCGTTGATGCCCACGCCGTCTGAGTACAGGTTGTGTTGGTTGAGCGTGCCGCTGTTGATGGGCAAGCCGTCCATAACGATGAGCGGCTGGTTGGAACTGCCGATGGAGTTCACCCCGCGCAGGTTGATGTTGACCGAACCGCCGGCCAAACCGCTGGTAGGAGTCAGGTTCAAGCCCGCAATACGGCCCTGCAAAGAGAGGAAGGCATTGTCGCGTTGGGTGCTGGCCAGTTCTTCACCTTTGACCGACTGGTGCGAGTAGCTCAGCTTGCGCCGGTCCTCTTTGATACCGAGGGCTGTAACGACCGCCTCGCCAAGGTTGTAGGCAGTTTCGCCCATCGTTACATTGATGGTCGTTTGGCGGCCCACCAGCACTCGTTGTGCGGTCATGCCCACCATAGAGAACTCTAGGTCTTGCCCCTGGTTGGCAGTAATGCTGTAAGTGCCGTCAATGTCGGTGACGGTGCCGGTGGTGGTGCCTCGAACCATAACGGTGACACCTGCCAGCGGCGCACCCGAGTCGTCTTTCACCACACCAGTGACTTTCTGTTGTGCGTAGGCCGAGATCATACCGGCCCCCAACAGCACAACAACCAATGCAAGGCGTTTCAACGCCTTGACGGTTAGGGAAATGTGTGCAATCATAATACTACATTTAGTTGTGAAATAACCTCTTTCACACCAAAGTTAGCATTGATTTTGCAACAGGCAATGTTTTGAGAATTTTTTTTGACGGGCAGCGTATCTTTGCCGTCTTCTTTGATACAACCTTACGATATGAACACCCGACTTCGCAGCGTGCTGCTTCTGCTTTCAGCCTGTTTTTGCATCGGCTCTGCATCGGCGCAGGCGCCCAAACGCATGAATTCCGCCGAGATTTATGAGTCCATCCAAAAACTCAAGTTTCTCGGCTCGGCTCTGTACGTCGCCGCGCACCCCGACGACGAAAACACCCGCATGATCAGCTATTTGGCCAATGAAGTAAAGGCCCATACTGCCTATCTTTCTCTCACACGCGGCGACGGCGGCCAGAATCTCATCGGGCCGGAAATCAGCGAGCTGCTGGGCATCATTCGCACGCAGGAACTGCTGGCGGCCCGACGGTTGGATGGCGGTCATCAGCTTTTCAGCCGCGCCAATGACTTCGGCTTTTCCAAAGACCCCGACGAAACCTTCAACATCTGGGGCCGCCAAGCCATACTGGCCGATGTGGTCTGGGCCATTCGCCAATGGCAGCCCGACATCATCATCAACCGCTTCGACCACCGCACGCCCGGCACTACGCACGGCCACCACACCGCCTCGGCAGTGCTCGCCTTCGATGCGTTTGATCTCACGGCCAATCCCAAAGCCTTCCCCGAACAACTCAAGCACACCTCTGTCTGGCAGCCGCACCGCTTGTTTTACAATACGTCCTGGTTCTTTTTCGGCTCCCGCGAGGCATTTGACAAAGCCGACAAATCGCATCTGTACGCCATGGATTTGGGCGTTTACTACCCACTCAAGGGCAAATCCAACCCCGAAATTGCCGCCGAAAGCCGCAGTATGCACCGCTGTCAGGGCTTTGGTTCTATGGGGTCGCGGGGCAGCGAAATGGAGTATCTCGAACTGCTCAAAGGAGACAAACCCGCTGTGAGCAACGATCCCTTTGCCGGCATCAATACCACCTGGAGCCGGGTGCCCGCAGGAGAATCGGTGGCCAAAATACTGACCGAGGTGGAACGCGAATTCCGCTTCGACAATCCCGCCGCCTCCTTGCCCAAACTCATGCAGGCCTACGAGCACATCCAAAAATTGCCCGACGGCTACTGGAAGCGTGTAAAATTACCTGAAATAGAGACTGTTATCCGCGCCTGTGCAGGTCTTTTTTCGGAAGCCGTAGCCACCGATGTATCTGCCACGCCCGGTCAGGAAGTGACGCTCAATATCGAAGTCATCAACCGCTCGGCGGCCAATATAGAACTGCGGGCCATCCGTTTGTTGCCTTCGGGTTTGGACACTGCCATGCAGCTTGCACTGGCCGACAACATCAAATTTACTGCCCAAAAGAAAGTGCGCCTGCCTCAAAACCTCTCCATTTCCAATGCGTACTGGCTCAACGAATCCTGGGAGCAGGGGCTGTTCACCGTGCAGGACCAAACATTAGTGGGCCTGCCCGAAACGCCCCGGCAGGTGAAGGTGCAGTTTGAGGCGCGCATTGCCGGAAGGCCCATGACCTGGGAAACGGACGTGGTGTTTAAAAAAGTGGACCCCGACCGCGGCGAAGTGTATCAGCCATTTGAAATCACGCCGCCGGTGTTTGCCAACATGAAAGATGGTGTGTATGTGTTTGCCGGTTCCGACCCCAAAACCGTAGAATTGACAGTGAAAGCCGGTATGCCGGAGCTAAATGGCTGGGTGAGCTGGAAGCTGCCGAAGGGTTGGCGCATCGAACCGGCCACACAGCATTTTACCATGAAAAACAAGTCGGAAGAACAAACCCTCCGCTTCCAGCTCTTCCCGCCCGACGGCGCTTCTGAAGGCCGTTTAACTCCGCAAATACGCGTCGGAGATCAGACGGACGGGGATGAAACGGTGTATGACAAAGAAATCGTGACGATACAATACGAGCACATTCCCACGCAGACCGTACTGCGCACCGCCGGAGCGCGCATTGCCCGTTTGGACTTGCGCAAGTCGGGCCAACAGGTGGGCTACATCATGGGCGCCGGAGATGAAGTACCCGCTGCCCTGCGCCAAATCGGCTACGATGTGAGCGAACTGAAAGACGCCGACATCACGCCCGAAAATCTGCGCCGTTTCGATGCCGTCATCCTCGGCGTGCGCGCTTACAACACCTTGGACCGCATCAAATTTCACCAGCTCCGTCTGTTGGAGTACGTCAAAGGCGGCGGCAATCTGATTGTGCAATACAATACCAACAACGGCCTGCTCCTTCCGCAAAACGAGATAGCGCCCTTCCCGATGAAGCTTTCGCGGGAACGCGTCACGGTAGAGGAAGCCGAAATGCGGATTTTGCAGCCGCAGCACCCCGTGCTCAATACGCCCAATAAGATCGGCGCCAAAGATTTTGAAGGCTGGGTGCAGGAGCGCGGCCTGTATTTTCCGAACGAATGGGACGCAGCCTTTTCGGCCATATTTTCCTGCAACGACCCCGGCCAAAAACCTGCCGACGGGAGCCTTTTGATTGCCAAATACGGCGAGGGGCACTACATTTATACAGGCTTGGCGTTTTTCAGGCAGTTGCCGGCGGGCGTCACCGGAGCTTACCGGCTCATGGCCAATATGATTTCACTGGGGCGTTCGGAAAAACCCGCGCCTGTGGTACCTGAACTGCCGGCGCCCGTCGTTCCGGCAAAAGGCAAAAAAAACAAGAAAGGATAAACCATGCTCAAGAAGCTGGATATTTACATTTTGGGCAAATTTCTCAGCACCTTTTTCTTTACGGTGTTGATCTTCACGCTCATTTCGGTCTTCATAGATTTCAGCGAGAAGGTAGAGAAGTTCATCACCGAGCCGATCACCCGGCGCGAGATACTGCTCATTTATTACCCCGGCTTCATTGTTTTTATTGCCAAAATCCTGTGGCCGCTCTACACGCTCATCGCGGTGATTTTTTTCACCTCGCGCATGGCCTCCAATTCCGAAATTCTGTCTGTGTTTAATGCGGGTGTCAGTTTCAGGCGTTTGATGCGGCCTTATCTCGTGGGCGCGGGCGTGCTGATGGTCATTTTCCTGACCGGCTCGCACTTCTTCGTGCCCTGGATCAGCAAGTTGCGTTTGGAGGTGGTACATACGCATTTGGACAAAAACAGCGACAAGGGCAAAACCGGCAACGTACATATTTTCACTGCGCCGGGCGAGAAGGTCTTCGTGCAGCAATTCCGCAAAGCCGACAGCACCGCGCGCAATTTCAGATTGGAACGCTTCGACAGCAGCGGGTTGGTATTCTTGCTTCAGGCCGATCAGGCGCAGTATCAGGGCGGGCCGCCGCACCGTTGGAAGGTGAAAAACTTCATCATCCGCACTTTCAACGGCGAGGAGGAGGGCATTTTTATGGGGCGCGGCATGGAGGCCGATACCACCATCAACCTCCACCCCGGCGATTTTATTGACTACAAAGAGCAGCAGGACATGATGACTACGCCCGACCTGTTGCGCTACATCCGTCAACAAAAAGAGCGCGGCGCGGGCAATACCCGCAAGTACGAAAGCGAGCTGCACACCCGCACTGCTGAGGCGGTTACCATCCTCATTCTCACGGTGATAGGCATGGCGGTAGCTGCCCGAAAGGTGCGCGGCGGCATAGGTCTGCACTTAGCGCTGGGCATTTCCATCGGCGGTTTGTATGTGATGCTGTCTCGTTTTGCCATCGTTTTTGCCACCGGAGAGGCCATGCCCGTGCTGCTCGGCATTTGGATGCCCAATCTGATTTTTGGGGCGGTGGCGCTGTATTTGGTGTCGAAGGCGCAGAAGTAGTTTTTTATCTTTCTTTTGTCCATAGGAAGGCAGACCTTTGTGGCGCAATAAAATCACTTTCCGATGCTCTCTATTGATCCCAAATCCATCAAACCGGTTGATCTGCACCAGTACTTGCTGGCCTGCGTTGCGCCTCGCCCCATCGCTTTCGTCAGTACTATGGATGCAGAAGGGCGGCCCAATCTGGCGCCGTACAGCTTTTTCAATGCCTTCAGTTCCAATCCGCCGGTATTGGTATTTTCCTCCAACCGCAAAGCCTCCGACAATACCACCAAAGACACCCTCCACAATGTGCGCGAAACAGGCGAATTGGTCGTCAATGCCGTGAGTTTTTCCATGGCGCGCCAAATGGCGCTGGCCAGTGTGGAGTATCCGCCCGAAATCAACGAGTTTGAAAAAGCCGGCTTCACGCCACTGGCCTCTTCCCTCGTGCGACCGTACCGCGTGGCCGAATCGCCGGCCCAGTTGGAATGCCGCGTGCGCGAAATCATCACGCTGGGCGATCAGGGTGGCGCGGGCCACCTCATCATCTGCGATGTGGTGATGCTGCACATCAACGAAAATGTGCTCGACGAACGCGGCCGGGTGGACCCCCACAAAATAGACCTCGTGGGCCGCATGGGCCGCTTTTACTACGCTCGCGCCAGCGGGGAAGCGGTTTACAACATTGAGCAGCGGGTGGACCGCTTCGGCATGGGTTTCGATCAGTTGCCCGCCGGTATTCGCCACAGCCGGGTGCTCACCGGCAATCACCTCGCACAATTGGCCGCCCTGCCGCAGCCGCCCGACGCCGACGCCATCGCCGCCATCGGCGAAGACCCGCGCATGGCCGCCATCCGAAATGCCGCGCATCCCTTAGACGAACTGCATCGCTTGGTGCAAATGGAATTGGCCAAAGAGGACGTGGCAACCGCCGCCTGCATGGCCTGGTGGGGCGAGGTGGCGCTGGGGAATCAGTAATCCGAGGCAATCATCTCCGCCACAATCTTCCCCGACAACAAAGCCAGCGGAATGCCGCCGCCGGGATGCACGCTGCCGCCGCAGAAGTACAAATGCTGAATGCGATGCGAAAAATTGGGGTGCCGCATGAATGCCGCCATGCGTGTGTTCGAGCTGGTGCCGTACAACGCGCCGAGGTGCGAAGAGGTTTTGCTTTCGATGCTGCGCGGGTCGAGCAGGCTTTCGCAGGCAATGAGCGGTTCTACTTCCGTGCCGAGGATGCGACTGAGTTTGGCCAATACATTTCGGCGCGTTTCCGCAATGAGGGCATCCCAATCCTGACCGCTGTTGTAAGGCACATTCACCATCGTAAACCAGTTTTCGCAGCCCTCCGGCGCATCTGCCGGCGTGTATTTGGAGGTGATGTTGATGTAAACGGTGGGATCCTCACTGATTTTTCCGACGGCCAGATGCTCGAATTCCCGGCGGTAGTCATTGCTGAAAAAGATGTTGTGCAGGTCCAATTCCGGGAACGAACGCCGGATGCCCCAGTAAAAAATGAGCGCCGAGGTGGACTTCTCCTGATGCAGCGACCGCTCCGGCGCGGGCTGTCCGGGCAGCAATTTGCGGTAAGTAAACCAAGCATCCATGTTGCTGATTACCAGATCGTAATCGCGCCATTCGCCGCCCACGCGTATGCCATTGGCGTGGCCATTTTGCACCCGGATTTCTTCCACCGGCGCATTGAAAGAATAGCGGGCGCCTTTGCGTTGCCCCAATTGATACACCGCCTGCGTAATCCGGTGCATGCCGCCTTCGGGGTAAAACGCCCCGATGCCGTACTCGAAATGCGGAATGATGGTGAGCAGTCCCGGCGTGCGATAGGGGTTGGAGCCGTTGTAGGTGGCGTAGCGATTGAAGAGTTGAACGGCCTTTTCGTTGCCGTCCATGTAGCGTTCATTCACGGCGTTCATGGTGGTAAACAGATCAAAGCGGGGAATCATCAGCATCGAACGGATCACGCCTGTGTTGAGCCATGTGCCGGCCTTGTGCAGTGATTTTTCCAAAAAAATGCGCCCACTCAATCGGTACTTTTGCCGGCTGTCGGCCAGATAAGCCAATACTTTTTCCGCCTTCACGCCCCAAATGTGCTCCATGTCTTGCGCCAACTGTTCGGCCTTACCGGAAGCCTGCAAGCGCGTGCCGTCTTCCCAAAAATAATGGCAGAGCACGGGCAGTTTTTGGTACTGAAAATGTGGCTCCATATCTTCGCCGGCTGCGCGGAACAGGTCTTCTACATATTGCGGCATGGTGAACAGCGAGGGGCCTGCATCGAAACGGTAGCCGTCTTGCACAAATTCGGAGAGTTTTCCGCCGGGATAGCTGTTGGCTTCAAATACATCCACCTCGTGCCCAGCCGAGGCAGTGCGCACGGCGGCGGCCAAACCGGCAATACCCGCGCCTATGATCGCTATTTTCATACCTGTTTTTGACTGATTTGCGATACCAACAAGCCGGGCCGGGCTTTGTTGCGGGCAAAAAAAAGCCGCCCCCCTTTCGAGGAGCGGCAACGGGACGATATTGAGAAAATACTTCGCTGAAATGTCAATTTTGTAGGGTGACCTTCTTGGTAGAAGAGCGCTCGCCCTGCCGCACCTCCAGATAATAACTGCCGGCGCCGTTTTGCGAGATGTCCACGTCGTCGGAGAACTCGCCGGAAAAGACGCCCAATTCATATTCGTAGATCAACCTGCCGGTTGCGTTAAAAATGCGCACATTAGTGAGGCCGCTGCCGGGCAGGCGGAATTGCAGGCGGAAGCGACCAATGTTCGGGTCGGGTTGCAATCGCACGTCTTCCAGCGTCAGGCTGTTGTCGGCGCTCAGGCCCAGATTATAGCGGGTATTGAGGTCGGCCGCTTCGGCGGTTTCAAGGTTTTTGAAGCCCGCAGTTGCCGAGCCGAGGTTGACCGGCTCATATTTTTCGTCTGCGGCAGGTTGTTGATTTTTATTGGGAATACCGGGAAGGTCTTTCCAGTCGAAGTTGAAATTCCATTCGTTTTCTTCCTGACCTTTGGTGTCGCACAGCGATTTGACGGGCAGCGTATGTTCAATTTCCGCATTGCCCCTGCGATAGGTGACGGTGATGTCGGCGCGGGGCTTCAGGTTGGAAACAGCGGCAGACACGTCGCTCCAGTCTAAAATTGGGTATCCGTTGATTTTCAGTAAGATGTCTCCGTCTTTCAGGCCCATTTCCGCTGCGGTGGAATTGGCCACGATCTCTACCGGAACGCCTTGTCCGGGCCGCTCCTCGTTCCAGGAACCTTCGCTTACGCCGAGGAAGGCCTTATCGCAACGATTTTTGACTACCGTACGCGCCGAATTGCGCGAAACAAAGGTCACCTCTTTAGACTGCTCTTTGCCCTTGCGGATGAAATGGATCGTGGCACGGTCGCCGGCTTTGTACTTGGCCAGCAGGGCACTGAGATCGTTGTCTTCATTGGTGCGATCGTTGTTTATACCATGCACATAATCAAAAGGTTGCAGGCCGGCATCTTCGGCGGCGGTACCCGGAATGATTTCTGTGATGTAGCTGCCGTAGGCATTGGTGAAACCGAGTGCAGCGGCTTTTTCGGACGAAACATTGTTGGAAGTAATGCCCAAAAAGGCGCGTTCCTGCGGCTTCGGTGCCCAGGTGTATTCCGTTTTGGTGCGCGATTCATCATAAGATTTGATCTTGCCTTCAATGGTCTTGACCTTGCCCTCGCGTTCGCATTCCACCTCAATGGCGTCGCCGGCGGAAAGCATACCGATGGCGATGGAGATATCATCCCAGTCGAGCATCGGGTAGCCGTTGATTTTCATAATGCGGTCGCCGTTTTTGAGGCCCATTTCGGCAGCAGAGGAGTTGGAGATAATATCCACCCTCACACCTGGGTCTTCATCATCTTCGTCGTCATTGCTGAAAGGCGACACGCCGAGAAAAGCTTTCTTTTGAGAAGAAGCTACAGGCTCAGACGACCGGGTGGCAAAGGTCACATCCGCCTTGAGCGATTTGTTTTTTCTCATGTAATAAACCGTCGCCTCGTCACCGGCGCGGTATTGCGAAAGCATATCGCTGAGATCGCGGTCTTCGCGAGCCGTCAGTCGGTCAATGCCGAAAATATAGTCAAACGGCTTCAGTCCGGCTTTTTCTGCCGGTGAGCCGGGAATGACCTTAGTGACGTAGCTGCCGTATAAATTGGTGAATCCGAGCACTTTGGCTTTCTTCTTGGAAATGGTTTCAGACTGAATTCCGAGAAAAGCCGATTGGGCTGTAGCGCCGACGGCGAGGCACAGGCATAGCAAAAGGGCGAACTGTCTCATATCTTTCCGTTTGTTTAGGTTTGGGGTAATGACAAGCATACTTCAAAGAGGTTGCATAGATTTGCGCTTCGTTTGAACTTTTTACTATTTTTCAGCTTTTAGAAATCCGAAGCCACTCATCAAATAACCAAATAATGACCGTAGAAACACTTGAAAATCTGGAACTTATCCAGCAAAGCGCCCGCGATTTTGCCGCCCGTTACATCTTGCCCCACGTCATGGAATGGGACGAAACGCAACATTTCCCTGTCGAACTGTTCCACGAAATGGGCCATCATGGCTTCATGGGCGTGCTTGTGCCGCATGAGTACGGCGGCGCAGGCTTGGGTTATCAGGAATACATCACCATCATTGAGGAGATTGCCAAGGTATGCGGCTCTATCGGCCTGTCGGTAGCTGCGCACAATTCCTTGTGTACCAATCATATTCTGATGTTCGGCAACGAAGAACAAAAGCAGCGCTACCTGCCCTCGCTGGCTTCCGCCGAATGGATCGGCGCCTGGGGCCTTACGGAACCCAACACCGGCAGCGACGCGGGGCGCATGCAATGCGTGGCAGAAAAAGATGGAGATTATTTCATCATCAACGGGGCCAAAAACTTCATCACACACGGCAAATCGGGGCAAGTAGCCGTCGTCATCGTGCGCACCGGCGAACTGCTTGACAGCCGGGGCATGACGGCCTTCGTCATCGAAAAAGGCACGCCGGGTTTCAGCGCCGGCAAAAAGGAAAATAAGCTGGGCATGCGCGCCTCGGAAACTACCGAACTCATTTTCGACCATTGCCGGGTGCATCGCAGTCAGATGTTGGGTGCTGAGGGCGAGGGTTTTATACAAGCCATGAAAGTACTTGACGGCGGCCGTATTTCCATTGCAGCCCTGTCATTGGGCATTGCCAAAGGCGCTTATGAGGCGGCGGTGAAATACGCCAAAGAGCGGCATCAGTTCGGCAAGCCCATTGCCGATTTTCAGGCCATCAGTTTCAAACTTGCCGACATGGCCACCCAGATTCAGGCCTCAGAACTGCTTGTCCGCAAGGCCGGGCGACTGAAAGACACGGGCGAAAAAAGCACCACGCTGTCGGCTATGGCCAAGTATTACGCTTCGGAGACTGCGGTGCGCGTTGCCAACGAAGCCGTGCAGGTTTTCGGCGGCTACGGCTATACCAAGGATTTTCCGGTGGAAAAATTTTACCGCGACGCCAAACTCTGCACCATCGGCGAGGGTACTTCCGAAATTCAGAAGTTGGTCATTTCCAGAGAGTTGCTGAAGAACGGGTAGCGGACTCATGTTTGGCGAAAATGACCACCTTATTTTTTTATCGCCCCTTACAACAACGAGGTCTGTATAAATTCCTGTTTGTCGGCAAAATCCGTATTGTAATGCAGGCCCCGGCTTTCGCGGCGCATGGATGCCGAGCGGGTAATGAGGTAAGCGATGGTGATGAGATTGCGCAGTTCGCACAGTTGCGGAGAGATGGTGGTGCTGTTGTACAAATCCTCCGTTTCGGTGTAGAGCAGGTGCAGGCGGTCCATGGCGCGTTTGAGGCGCATATTGGTGCGCACAATGCCCACATAGCTGCTCATAATTTCCTTCAACTCTTTGGTACTTTGCGTGATGAGCACCATCTCCTGCGGGTCGGTGGTGCCGCCGGCATTCCAATCGGGGATGCCGTTTTTGAAAGGCACGGCATCAATGTTGGCCACTATGTCGAGGCCGGCGCGATGCCCGAAAACCAAGGCTTCGAGCAGAGAGTTGGAGGCTAAGCGATTGGCGCCGTGCAGCCCGGTGCAGGTACATTCTCCTACTGCATAGAGGCGTTGTATGTTGTTGCGCCCCAGCTCGTCGGTACGAATGCCGCCGCACATGTAATGGCAGGCCGGAACCACGGGAATCATGTCTTTCATGGGGTTCACGCCGATGCTGAGGCACTTTTCGTAAATGGTGGGGAAGTGCGCCGTGAACGCCTCTTTGTCCAAATGCCGGCAATCGAGGAACATGCACTCCTCGCCGCGCAGTTTGATTTCGTTGTCAATGGCGCGGGCCACGATGTCGCGGGGGGCCAGCGATTTGCGGGGGTCGTATTTGTGCATAAACTCCTCTCCGTCACGGGTTTTGAGAATGCCGCCGAAACCGCGCACCGCTTCTGAAACTAAAAACACCGGGTTTTCGCCGGCCGGATTATACAGCGCCGTAGGGTGAAACTGCACAAACTCCATGTTTTCCACCCAGCCTTTGGCGCGATAAACCATGGCAATGCCGTCGCCGCTGGCAATGACCGGATTGGTGGTGTTGCGATATACCTGTCCTGCGCCGCCGGTGGTCACGACGGTCATTCTGGCGAGGAAGGTTTCGATTTCATTGGTGCGTTTGTTCAGCGCATAGGCGCCGTAGCACTCGATGCCGGGCGTGAGCCGGGTGATGACGTAGCCGAGGTGATGCTGCGTGATGATGTCTATGGCGAAGTAGTGCTCCAGCACCACGATGTTGGTCAGGGTATCGGCTTTGGCAATGAGGGCGCGTTGTATTTCCCAGCCGGTGAGGTCTTTGTAGTGCAGGATGCGGTTTTCGGAATGGCCGCCTTCGCGCCCCAGGTCGTAGTCTTGTTGCGAATGGGTTTTATCGAAGCGGGCGCCCCACTCAATGATTTCGCGGACGCGCTCAGGCCCTTCAGTCACAACGATGCGCACGGTGTCGAGATCGCAAAGGCCGTCGCCGGCATCCAGGGTGTCTTCGATGTGCTTGTCGAAGGAGTCTATGCCTTCATTCCACACCGCCGCTACGCCACCCTGAGCATATCGCGTATTGCTTTCGTTTTCAACGGTTTTTGTCAGGACGGTTATGGTGAGATCGGGGCGTTGTTCCGCAATCTTGATGGCAGTACTCAGCCCGCCGATACCGGAGCCTATGATGAGAACGTCTGTTTGGTTCATAAGATAGCTTTGTTAAGAGGAGGCAAAGGTAGGAAAGCACACTATTTGTCAAAGAAGGAGAACTATTTCGTAAGCCCCTCAAACAACCACTCTGCCAAGAGTTGCCGGTTGGAAGGCAGTACGATGCGCTGCTGATCGCCGTAGTTTTTAATGTTGGCCAGTTCTATATACACACCGGTCGGCTTGGCTTCGCGGAGGGTGAACAAATCTCGCGCCGATACCGTGCCGCTGTATTCCTCGCCTTTGCGCACCTGATTGTATTTTACTTTGAGGGTTTGCTGCATGTTTTCGGCCAGCGTTTTGCCGCTGTCGCTGGTGGAGTGATGATAAAAATACACGTCGGTGCGGCGCCCATGACTTCTGGAGTCCACATGAATTTCTACCAACACCTGATTGGAAACACCTTGCGCCTTGTGTTTTTCAAAGAGCGTGTTCACTATGTCGGTGCGCTGCCCCAGGCGTTCTTTTTGCCCGTAAGGAATGGCCGCGCCGCCCCACACGGTTTCGTCGGTATCGCAGGGCAATAGTTCTGCGCTGCGGATGCCGTCGTTTTCATCGCGGGTGATGACATAAGCCGTTGCTCCGTGGGCCACGAGTTTTTTACACAATCGCAGCGTCACATCATAGGCGTATTCGTCTTCGCAGATTTTTTTCCCCGAACGGGTAGTCATTGCGCCGGGGTCGGGGCCGCCGTGCCCGGCAATGAGGTAATAGACCCGGCCTTTGAGCTTGCTGCTTTCCAAAGGTACATAGGCGTGGTCTTTGCCGAAAATGGGAAACATGCGCGGCCCGCCCGACAACTCAGGATCGGCCAATGTGGGAACTACCGCTGATGCCGGCGGCGCCGTGACTACCATATCCGAATCGGGGCAATGCAGCAGATGATGCGGCACCCAGAGTACTTTGCTGGTTTTGAACGATTCCGGGCAGATGCCGGCCTCCACCATTTTTTCATTGTAATGCTGTATGCTCAGCGCCTTGTTGAAGTCGCTGATGCCCACCGAGGAGCGGATGGTGCGCCCGTCGAAACTGTACAACGCTATGGGCAGCGTGTAGTCTTTGCCGACCAGCAAAGGGGCGTTTTTTTTAAGGTTGTTGAGCTTGTAAAACTGCTCGAAATTGCAGGAGTGTTGCTCCAACAGGTATCGCCGCATCAGCGACAGGATGCCGTCGCCGGGCTGGGCTTTGGTTTTGAGGTACTGCACGTTTTCGGCAGCAGCGGCATGTTGAGCCTGAAAAGTGAGGCAAGAAAAAACAACCAGAAGAGTCGGCAGTGCAGAATTTAGGCGCATTGAAACAGTTTTCGTTTTTTTGGAACGAGCGCAAAAATAGCAAATTGGCTGTGTTGCCGAAAGGCTGTACCTTCGCCGCATGATTTTATTGAAACAAGTGGGCTACCTCCTGCGCAAGGAATTGAAGCTGGAACTGCGCTCCAACTACGCCATCAGCGGCATCCTGCTGTATGTGCTGGCTACCGTGTTTGTGGTGTACCGGGTGTTCATCCGGCTGGAACCTAACGTGTGGAATGCCATGTTTTGGGTGGTTTTGCTGTTCGCATCGGTCAATGCGGTGGTCAAAAGTTTTGTGCAGGAAAGCGGCGCCCGGCAGTTGTATTACTATACCCTGGCCGATCCGATTGCGGTCATTTTATCCAAAATGATCTACAATGCCGCGCTCCTGCTCGTCATCAGTTTTTTGGTATGGGCCGGTTTTGTGTTCTTCGGCGGCAGCCCGGTCAAAGAAATGACGCTGTTTTTGCTGGCGCTCTTGCTGGGCAGCGTGGGCTTTTCCATTACGTTCACGTTCATTTCCGCCATTTCTGCCAAAGCCGACAACAACGCCACGCTGATGGCCATTCTGGCATTCCCTTTGGTTATTCCCATTCTTATGACGGTGCTCAAACTCACCGCCGGCGCACTCCGGCTCCTGCGAGATACCAGCGTCAACAACGACATGCTCATCCTGCTGGGCATTGACCTGTTGCTGCTGGCTATGGCCTTAGTGCTGTACCCGTTTTTGTGGCGGGATTAAGGGGCGAGAAAAAAATAAAGTGATCATTTTCGCCAAAGGATTAGATAAGTAAACGTTTCATTTTAAGTGTCTTATCTAATCCTTTGGCCTAAAGAAAATGAGCATTTATTTTTGCCCCACTACTAAGGCTGAAGCATCAATTTCAGCACCGTAAACTTCGCATCTTTTACTATCCGAACTAAATAAACGCCTGCCGGCAGATGTCCCGCCGCAACGGCCTGCCTGTCTGACTGAATGACTCCGCTGAGGCAAGGACGACCTTGCAAATCCAAAAGGTGGAAACGAGCACCCATCCATTCATCTCCGCCTGAAAGCTGAATATTGAAATGCCCGTTTGAGACCGTCGGCGCTATAAAAATGCCGCTGTCTTTGGCCGCTATTGGTTCCTGCGTGGCAGAGGTTTGGCATGGCAGACTGCGTTGCAAAGCGGTAGGCGAAAGCGTTCCTACGGCCAAATCTGCTCCCGATAGCGAGGTATGAATGATGGAGCGGTTTTGGAGGTCTAAAGTAATGGGGAAAGAATGCAGGCCGGCCAATTCAGGAGCGCAGGACGATGCTCCGGCAAACGACTTCAGCACCATGTTTTTGTCGTAGCTTAGAGCGATGCGACCTTCGGCATCGGGAGGTGCTATGCGAATAAAATCGAGTGCGAAGGGGTAGTGCGAAGAAAAATGGCGACTTCCCGAAATGATTTCATGGGCGCTCGTCACGGCAGCATCGAAGCCGGTAGCAGCGGAGTTGATCTCCAACAAAGCCGGAGTGAAACTGCACTCGGGGCCGCTGAAACAATTTTGGCGAATACCAGTCGCTACGATGAGGCTATTGCCAGGGCCGGGCTGAAAGTCGTGGGCAATCATTTCGATGGGCTGATTGTTGTCGCCGAATCGTTCGCGGAAGAAGGCGTTTCCATGCAAAAACTGCCCGTTGGCCGTGGTGGTAAAAACATACGAAACAGGCAATACCACGCCGCCGCCGTCGCCATTGGTGGGGTTGCCCCAAATGCTGGTGAAAAAAGAAAACTGATTGCCGAGAAAGACCAGATTTCCGTTGGGCAATTCCCGTACGCCGATGATGGCGCCGCCTGTTCCTGTGGCAATGCCAAGTCCGAAGTTCCAGTCCTGATTAAAAAAACCGTCAAAAAATCCACTGCCGGCCTCAAACCGCTTTGCCCACAGCACATCGCCTTGCGTGTTCACTTTCACAATGTAGGCATTTTCATCGCAATGCAGAGGAAAAACAAAGCCTCCATCCTGCGTTTGCACCACCGGGCGGCGCAGGGTGGCCGTCAGCAGTTGAAAGGCCGTGGTGCGACAGTCGGCGGCATTATTGCGATAGCGCCTGGCCCATTGCAGATTGCCCTGCGCGTCCAATTTTACCAAAAAAGTGAGGGCAATGCTGGCCGTGTTGAGGGCCTGTTCGGGGTTGCTGTACCCGCTGATGATGAAGCCGCCGTCGCTGGTGCGTTCCATATTGTGCGGCGTATCGTTGAAGTCTCCGCCGAAGCGCTTGGCCCACAATACCTGCGGGGCGCCCTGCTCGTTGGCAGGCACTCTTACCCGCAACACCGCATAATCCAGATTTTGCGAGCCGGGTTGCAGCAGCATCACAGGATTCATGTTGATGGCCGCCAAAATGAGGTATTCGTTATCGCCCAGCGGCAGTACATCAGCGCCATAGCTCTCCTGCCAGCGGGTAGTTCCGAAGGGCGTGGGCAACTGCACATTGATGCGGTAGGATTGGATCGGCTGAAACGACCTGTCTGTCAGAATGAAAACAGCGCGCGAAAACTCGCCGTCGCCCCAGGTGCCGGCGGTGACATACCCCGATGAAGTTGGGTGGAGATGGCCCATACGGCTGAGGATATTGGGGGCGTCACTTTGTTCCAATTCGGCGTGCAGAAAACCAGGCAGGGTTTGTGCCGGAGCGGCATGGGCAGCGAACAGCCAGAAAATGATGGAGATGAGGAGGCGAGAAGTGGCTTGCATCGGTTTTGTTGTTAATGGTGAAAAAGTATTTTGGGATAACAGGGCAAAGTTCCGGGTATTTTCCAGCCCCTGCAACACCGCTTATGGGTATTTTACCCCATCGTCATTTTACTAAAAACTCCCCATCAAAGGGTATGCCGCTCACCGGATTTGGGTATTTTGCGCCTCAGTACTGTGCAATCGGGGACAGTGGGGCGTTGTAGAAAAAACAGTTTACCATGAACAGGGTCATCGGCAGACGGACTGGTTGGTTGTTGGTTTTCTTCCTGACTATGCTGTCGGCAAGGGCCGAGCGATTCACTCCGGCAGTAATGGACACCGGCATTACCTGCCTGATGCTCAATTCCGTAGCAGTAGTTTATGAGGCGTCGGGCAAAATTGCCATTTCTCCCGATTCGGTACTCCGAATGCCCGACTCCCTGTTTGCGGCGGCTGCCTCAAAGGCTTTTTTATTTGGCCTGACGGAAACGCCCCGATGGCTCCGCTTTCAGGTTGTGAACCCGACTGCCGACGCGCGCCGCCTGCTGCTGGAGATCGCCAACCCCAACCTTCGCCATGTTGAGGTTTACCAATATTGGGGCGATTTGCTCATACAGAGCGACACCAGCGGCATAGATTTTCCTTTTGAACGACGCCCGGTACCAACACATAACTTCCTTTTTCCAATGCACCTCAAAGCCGGCGATACGCTCACCTGCTTAGTTTATGTGGCGCCTTCGTACCAACCGGCCAACTTCGACCTCTATCTCTGGCAAAGGCATCACCGCGTTACGGTCCAGGCCACACGGGAGTCATTGGTTTTAGGAGGTTTTTTTGTAATACACCTGGCGTTTTGGGCTTTGTTGGTGGCAGTGGCTGCCAGTTTCAGACTGCGCGAAATGGCCTACTATGCGGCTTATGTGTTGCTGGGCGCTTTGTTTGTATTTTCAGATGTGGGCCTGGGGTATCGCTTTTTGTGGGGCGAGTGGCCTTATTGGCAAAAGGTGTTTTCGTTTATAGCCATTTGTCTTTACACCATCTTCGGCACGCAGTTCATCCGGCTGTACTTCAACACCCGCAAACGTTTTCCTGTATTCGAGCAAATTTTCTTTTACGCCATAGCGGTTTGTTGTACATTGCTCATATTTACGCTGTTTATTCCGGTCTTACCCCTGCGTTTTGTTCATATTTTGAGCATATTGATGTACATCGTTTTTTTAGTATGCAGCGCAGCGTTTGTGGCCCTTTTCATTTATACACTGAGCCGAAAATCGAAGTTGTGGTCGGTATGGCTCTTGCTGGGGTTCTCCTTGCATGGCGCGGGCATCGTCGTTACTGTATTGCAATATATGCGGCTTTTGCCTCAACACTCATTGGCCGGAGGGCTGTACGAGGCCGGTTTTCCACTTACATTTCATACCCAGATTTTAATGATGGCCGGTATGACGCTGGAAATCCCGGTGGTGCTGTACACGGCTTTTGCCCGGTTTAAATATGTGGTCAGACAAAACCAAACCCAGGCCGCCAAATTGGCCGAACTGCGCCACAACAGCATGAACGACCTCTTGCTGGGCATCGAATCTGAGCGACGGCGGCTGTCTCAGGACCTACATGACGGACTTGGCGTGAGCTTGGCCGCTATGAAAATGAAGGCCAATCTGATGGAAATGCGAGCAGAAGGTGATGAAAAAAAAGCCTGGCGAGAACTGATGACCGATCTGGAAACCACCTATGAAGAATTGCGACGCATATCGCACAACTTGCCGCCAAAATCCCTCTTCCGGGCCGGTATGCACAGCGCGTTGGAGGAGGTACTGCAAAGAACCCGCACACTGAGGCCGGAATTGAGCATCAATTATTACAACAACCTCCCCCTGAAACGCCTCTCCCAACAGGCCGAAATCAATTTGTTTCGCATCACGCTCGAACTCATCAACAACGCCCTCAAACACGCTGAAGCCTCGCAACTCAGCGTGCAGTGGCTGGCTCACGAAAAGGAAATCGTGCTGATTGTGGAAGACAACGGCAAGGGGTTTCAGTCGGGGAAAACGGCGGGCGAGGGCATCGGGCTGGCCAATGTGCGCAATCGCGTGACGGTGCTGGGCGGCCAAATGAACACCGACAGCCAACCCGGCCATGGCGCTACCATAGTGGTGCGCGTTTCCAATGAGGCAGTTTTTAGGAATGAAGTCTAAATCAGCCCCTTTTGCAGTGCCATGCGCACGGCGTCGGTGATGTTGCGGGCGTTGAGCTTGGAGATGATGTTTTTCCGGTGGGTGTCAATCGTATTGACGCTCAGGAACAACTGTCGTGCAATGTCTTCACTGGTTTTTCCCTCAGAAATGAGTTGAAGCACCTCCTTCTCCCGCATGGAAAGCAGCCCGGAATCCGAACCTGACAAGGGCTTCTGACCGGCGCCTGCGGGCGGCTTTTCGTGGCCTATCAAGGTGTCCAAAACTTTGGGATCCAAGTACTTCCTGCCGCCGGCCACCTCCAGAATAGCGTGTAGCAACTCATCTTTACCATTGATTTTCAATACATACCCCATGGCGCCCCTGCGCAGACACTCTTGTATGGACGGCAGATCGTCGTGTACGGTGAGCATGATAACTTTTATCTCCGGGAAATGCGCCTTGAGGTCGTTGAGCACCTCCATGCCATCTCTTTCGGGCATGGAAAGGTCCAGCAAAACGATTTCCGGGCATCGTTGCTCAAATAAAGACAATGCCTGCGCTCCGCTCATGGCGGCAGCTACGACTTCCAGCTCCGGACAAGCGTTCAACAGTGCCGAAATACCGTCTAAAAACAATTGCTGATCATCCACTATGGCAACGCCGACAGGCTTGGGAAGGGCAATGCTCATTGAAATCTCATTTGGTGTATAAAACCCTTTTCTTTGCGAAAGTACGATACTCTTGTTTTATGGCAGAAAAAAATATTGCCGTTCAAGCGTCGGCATACAGCGGGGGAGGGGGATCAGCCATCTCATTCGTGAAGTTTTCAAAATATTTTTCTTCGCCTTCTCTTGACTTTTCTCTCTTTTGTCTTAACTTTGCGACCGCTTTTGAAGAAAAGCTAAAAAATAGTCCCGCCTTCGCTTTGGCTATGGCGGATAAAAGGGGGGTATAGCTCAGCTGGCTAGAGCGCTTGCATGGCATGCAAGAGGTCGTCGGTTCGACTCCGACTATCTCCACCACTTATAAAGCCTTGTAAATCTTTGATTTGCGAGGCTTTTTTATTTGTATTTGATGCTCGGTTCTCGCCAGCGCAGGAGAACCGGGTGTGAAGGCTCAATTAGCGCGTCCCACAATCTTGGTTTTTACCAACTTTCCGTAAGTATGCTTTTCAAACTCTTCAAGGTTGCTGTCGGCATTACCATGACAAACCACTAAAGTTCCCTTCCTGCCTTCCGTAACGAGCAAGCCTACAAAGCTTTTATATTTTCTGCACTTGCCGTGCCCTGATAGTATTTGCCATTCTCCAAATAGAGCACAGATACCCCCGGGCGCTCCATACCCGTCAATTTTTGAAGCTCGTTTTCGACCAATCCGGTTTCTGATATTCCTGTCAGATCATCCATAGTGGTCCATTCTATAACGGCTGCATCAGGAGATTGAGTAGGGTATTCGCCATCTTTAGTTTGAATTGATCGGTTTCTACCTTCAAACTTAGCAAGCCGAAACTCTTCCATACTGTCTTCCTGGCTGCCAATATATGTGCTCATAAAACTTTTCCTTATCAATGGATCGAAACTTTCTTCAAGCTGATCGAAACAAAAGGCCTTGATGTAATAGACCCTGTCATTGTAGCTAATTGCCATTGCATACCTGATCGTGTTTGTCATTTTATCATGCACCACAGAAAAGAGACCGTTATCCTCCCCATCATAATTTACCCGGCTCAGCTCCAGCAAAACGCTCTTCTTTTCTCTCAAGGCGCTCGGAGTAATACGGGCTTTTATTTCTTCCAATGACCTCATACTCATCGTTACAGAAATAGATGAAAGTGCATTCGTTGTTTGGTACCCGTCAAACGAGCGCGCTTTTTCATATCCATTTGGTACTACCATCCATACCCCCCTGCCCAAATGAACACTTTGATCTGTTTTTTGAGGCGAGATACGGAGGTTGCCTTCTTTGTAATTCGAACACGAGCCGGCAAGTATCAAAACGATAAGCACGGATAAGCAAAGTCGTAAGTCATTCATAAAAACTGTTTTTTAGTTGCCGATAAATTCTTGGCAGGGTGAAAGCGCTCACTTCATCAGCAACTCATCCACGTTCACGCCGGGATTCTGTATCTTGGTCATTTACACGGGGCCCATTTGCTGCGGGCGAAGTCAGGAGGTAACAGGAAGTTACCGCCTGACTTCCAGCACGCTAACTCCCTGCTTGCTCTTCGCTTGCAGGCGCATCGGCAGCTTTGGGGTTGCCGAGGTATTTGGGCAGTTCCATGCCCGCCATGTTGAACAGGTCGTTGAGCGGCGGCACCGATTTATACAGCCCCGATACAAAGCGGGAGGTAGAATTGCCCTCGCCGTCGGAGTGGTTGCCACCGTCCCACACGGTCACTTTGTCTATCTTGATGTTCTTGATAGCATCCACCTGCGTTTTCACTAAGTCTTCGATCTTGTCGGCAATCAGCATCAGCACGGCGTCGCGGGTATTGCCGCCGGCCGCCTGCACGATTTTGTCAAAACCCTCGGCCTGCTTGCTGAGTATCTCATACAAACCGCGGGCCTCGGCTTCCTGCTTGAGGAAGATGGCATCGGCCTCGCCCTTGGCCAAGCGGCGGGTTTGTTCGGCCTGCGCTTCGGCTTCGATTTCCATTTTGCGGCGCTGTATTTCGGCCTGCACGATGATGTCTGCTTCTTTAGTGGCGCGTTCGCGGGCGGCGCGAGCCTCTTCGGCCTTTTTCTCTGCCAGATAAGCGTCTTCCAATGCGTTGGCCGTTTGGATTTTTTCAGAAGAAACGGCCGTTTTGTTGGTCTCGGCTTCGCGGATACGGCGGGCCGCTTCCGATTCTGCAATGGTGATTTTGGCTAAGTTTTCACCCTCGATGGCCTTGGCGCGGGCCGCCGCCTCGCCCACCTGCGCTTCAGACATTGCCTCCGATACCTTGATGCGCTCCTGCATGGCGGCCTCTGCCTCTTTGATGCGCAGTTCGGCCTGCGAATTGGCGATGGTCACGCGGCTTTGGTTTTCACCATCCACGGCCTGGGCATTGGCAGCCGCCTCGCCCACTTTGGCAAAGGCTTCTGCTTCCGATACCTTGATGCGCTGGTCTTTTTTGGCGTTGGCTTCACCGATGGAGCCGTCGCGGGTTTTTTCTGCTACGCTCATGCGGGCGTCGTTCACAGCTTTTGCGGCAGCCTCTTTGCCCAATGCTTCTATGTAGCCCGATTCATCCTGAATGTCGGTGATGTTCACGTTGATGAGCGCGAGGCCGATTTTTCTGAGTTCGGCGCCCACGTTGGTAGAGACATTGGAGAGGAATTTGTCGCGGTCGGAGTTGATTTCCTCAATATCCATGGTGGCTACCACGAGGCGGAGCTGACCAAAAATGATGTCTTTGGCAATGTCGCGGATTTCTTCCATAGACTTGCCCAGCAGGCGTTCGGCGGCGTTTTGCATCACGCCTTCTTCGTTGGAAATGGCCACAGTAAAGCGCGAGGGCACGTCCACGCGGATGTTTTGCTTACTCAGTGCGCGCCGCAGGTCCACATCTATGGAAATAGGGGAGAGGTCTAAGTATTCGTAGTCCTGAATGACCGGCCATACGAATGCCGCTCCGCCCGCCAGACATTTGGCCGAGCCGGAACCCGTGCGCCCGTAAATGACGAGCACTTTGTCGGAAGGGCATCGCCGATAGCGGGAAATAACAAAAGCGAGAGTCATAAAAACCAGTAAAACCAGTCCTACGACGAGGATAATCAGAGAAGTTCCCATAGGATTGAAGCGTTTTATGATGATGTAATTCAGTCTTGCCGGGTCACCAACAAAATATTGTCGGGCAGCACGTCGGTCACGAGAATTTTCGTGCCGGTGGGGATGTAGGGGCCGTCCGTTACGGCTTCCCATTCGCGGAGTACGTTGCGGGTTTTTACGGTGACGCGGCCTATACCGCTGCGCCCGCCGGGTATGGCGAGATATACATCGCCGGCTTGATAGATGGCTTCATGCGCCGTCACGTTGTCTTCCTGGCCCAGCCGTGAAAACCAGAAAATGAGGTAAGCCACCAGAAACATGGCGATGCCGCCCATGAGCAGGCCCAGCAACAGCGCCAGCCACAGGCTGATACCCGCGCCGAGCATGAGTACGCCCGTCCAGCCGAGGAAAGCAAAAAACGCGATGATACTGCGCACCGAAAAAACCGAAAAAGAGTGGTCGTGGTCTAATCCGCCGTCATGGCTCAGGTCTCCGGCGTCGGAGTCTCCGTCAAAATCCAACCCCGTGAGTGTCAGAATAAACTGTATGAGCATCAGCACCGTAAAGACCACGGCAATGATCCAGAAAATCTGTTCCGGCCTTTGCATGGCCATCCACCATTCGCTCACCGTCAGTAGTATCATCTTTGAGGGTTGAAAAGCCTTTGTATTATGGCCCGCAAAATGTAAAATGGTCTTGCTGTCTCGTGTATTGATTCGATGAAAGGGGGTATTTTATCGGCGAAATTGTAAATCTGTTTTGGGAAATTCATCATGCGGCGGTACAAAGCGGGCTTTTGTTTTTCATTGTCCCCGGCTCGAAAATAAAAGCAATACGCTCATTTTTTGTCCCCTGTCGGACATACGAAGCCATAAAATTTTGGCTGTTCCCACACATTTGCTTAACATTGTGCCCTTGATTGGTAAACCTATTGCCAGAGTAGATTTAAATAAATGATGCATGATGCGAAACTTACTCTTAATCAGCTTTTTACTGTTGTCGGCTGTGGCCGCTGTAGCGCAAACGTCGCTGGGTGGAACCATGACGGACGGTGACTCCAAAGAGCCGGTCATCGGCGGTACGGTACTCCTGTTCAAAAACGGGGTACAAATTACAGGTACTACTACCGATTTCGACGGCACTTACAGCATTACCAACCTTGATCCGGGCACCTACGATGTAGAGGCCAGCTATCTGGGCTACCAGAGCCAGCGGGTTGAAAAGGTGGTCATTTTTGCCGGCAAGGCCAACAAATTGGACTTTGTCATGTCTGCCGGAGTACTCCTCACCACCGTTGAGGTCAAAACCTACCGGGTGCCTTTGGTGGAGCAGGACAATACCACGCAGGGCCAAACCATCACCAGCGAGCAAATCCGCAACCTGCCCACGCGCAACATCAACGCGCTGGCAGCCACCACGGCGGGTCTGGCTTCCGCCGATGAAGGTGGGGCCATCACGGTGCGCGGTTCCCGCTCAGATGCCACCAATTACTATGTGGACGGTATCCGCATTCAGGGCAACCTCATTCCTGAGTCGGAAATTGACCAAATGCAGGTCATTACCGGCGGTATGGAAGCCCAGTATGGCGACGTGACGGGCGGTATCATTTCCATTACCACCAAAGGCCCTTCACAGAAGTTTTCGGGCGGTGTGGAACTGGAAACTTCCAAATACTTCGACGCTTATGCCAACAGCTTGGTGGGTATCAACCTCACCGGTCCGATCTGGAAAAACAAAAAGACCGGGGAGTCCATTCTCGGCTATCGCTTCTCCGGCCGCTGGACGCATCAGGTGGATGACCGTCCGCCTGGAATCCCCGTGTACAATGTAACGGAGGAGAATCTCAAGGCACTCGAAGCCGACCCTATCCTCCGCATCAATAACAGCCCCTTTGTGGCCGCCGACTTTATGAAAGCCGATGATGTGGATGCGCTCAAAGCGCGCCCCTATGAAACGCTGCGCCGTTACGACGTGACCGCCAAAATTGACGCACGCCTCAGCAAGCAGATTGACATTTCGTTTACGGGGGCATTTACCAACACGGAAAACCAGTTTACGCCCGGTGGCTGGCGCGTGTTCAATAGTCACAACAACCCTACGTCTTTCGCCGGCACGCGTCGCGGCTCCGTTCGCCTGCGCCACCGTTTGGGCGGCGCTGCGGGTGGCGACGATAAAAAATCGGTTATTCAGAATGCTTCGTATTCTTTGCAATTCGGCTACGAGCAAGAGTTTTACGAAGACTACGATCCGCGCCACGGCCAAAACCATTTTGCTTATGGCCATGTAGGCAATTACGACATACAATGGGTGCCCACGTTTGAAGCAATGGTGGATCAGACAACTGGAGAAGTTTCGTTTGTCCACTCGGATAACCGTCAGGTGCTGCGCGGCTATTCCAATGCCGGGTCTTCCAATCCGGTATTGTCCAATTACAACAACGCATTGGGCCTTGACTTTTCGGAGGGCCTGAACGGGCAGATTCCCAATGTCATCATTGCCGGTGTAAACGACGGCATTGAGAACATTCTCCGCCGGGAAGCCTTCATTGCGCCCAACGGCACCATTTCCAACCAGTTCACTTCTTCCTGGAACTTCCACACCAATGTAGGCACGGTATTCAATCGCGTACTCAAGTCGGAAGATGATGTAACGACCTTCAACGTCAATGCTTCGTTCGACCTCGTTCCGAAAGGTGGCGCAGGTAAAGGCCGCCACAACATCCAGTTCGGCGCCTGGTATGAGCAGCGCACCAACCGCCAGCACAACGTAGCGCCCCGCGGTTTGTGGGATGTGGCCCGCCAATTGGCCAACAACCATATTCTCGGTATTCCGGTGGACGCAGACGGCAACCCGACTTCTCCTGTGATCGGCACCACGCAAGTGACCAACCCGGTGACGGGTGAAGAAGTGACCGTTGACCTTCACGATGTACAAATCGTGGAAAACGCCGAAGCCGCATTTTACCGCCGCCTGCGCAGTTCTTTGGGTATCACCAACCTGGGGCAATATGTAAATGTGGACGGCCTCAATCCGAGCCAGATGAGCCTCAATATGTTCTCTGCCAAAGAATTGAATGACCAGAACATCTTGGGCTACTATGGTTATGACTACCTCGGCGGAAAATTTGACGGCACCTTTGAAGATTTCTTCACAGCTACCGATGCTGATGGTATCCGCACTTTCCCGGTAGCGCCCAACCGCCCGATTTACCAGGCATTCTACATTCAGGACAAGTTCACTTTCCGCGACATCATCTTCCGCCTCGGTTTGCGCGTTGACCGCTACGACGCCAATACCAAGGTGCTCAAAGACAATTATTCGCTGTACGAAATCATGGGCGCAGGTGAGTTTCATGATCGTTTTGGTGGTGATCGTCCCGGCAATATCGGCGACGACTTCAAAGTATATACCGCCGGCGCCGGCAGCGACAATGTGCAAGCCTATCGCGCCGGTGACCAATGGTACCTGCCCAACGGCACGCCCGTGAACAACGTGGCCCTGGCCATTCCTTCCGGCGTGGTAACGCCCAAATATCAGGATGCCCGCATTGACGACAACATCAACTTCATTCGCGCCCGCGATTTCGATCCGAACGTGAGCTTCAAGGACTACGAAGTGCAAACCAACTTCATGCCGCGTCTCGCTTTCTCGTTCCCGATTTCCGAAGATGCGAACTTCTTCGCCCACTACGACGTGTTGGTGCAGCGCCCGCCGACCAACACCATCGCCACAGCGCTTGACTATTTCTACTTCTTCGACCGCAGCGGCATCCGCAACAACCCCAACCTCAAGCCCGAGCGTACCATTGACTATGAGGTGGGTTTCAAACAAAAGCTGACCAATGCTTCGGCGCTCACCATTACGGCATATTACAAAGAAATGCGCGACATGATTTCTTCGCGGATTTTCTTCCCCGTGCCCATCATCAACCAATACGAAACCTACGACAACCTCGACTTCGGTACGGTGAAAGGTTTCTCTTTTGTGTTCGATCAGCGCCGTTCGGGCAATTTCTCCATGAATGCCAACTATACGCTGCAATTTGCCGACGGTACCGGCTCCGACGCCAACTCTCAGCGCGCCATTTCCAGCCGCGGTGTGTTGCGCACCCTGTTCCCGCTCAATTTTGACGAACGTCACCGTTTGGTACTCAGTGCCGACTATCGCTACGACAGCGGCAAACGCTACACCGGTCCGCGTTTGTTCGGTATGGACATCTTCGCCGATGCAGGCGTCAACTTCCAGGCCATTGCTGTTTCCGGCCGTCCTTATACCCGTAAGTTTCTGCCTACGGAGTTAGGCGGCGAGGGTACCATCGGCGCCATCAACGGCGCGCGCAACCCTTGGAATTTTACGATAAACTTGCGCGTGGACAAGAGCTTCAATATTGGGGATAAAATGTCGGTGAATGTTTATTGCCGCGTTTCCAACCTCTTGGATCGCCGCAACATCATTGGCGTATATCCTGCTACCGGCTCGGCTACCGATGACGGCTTCATTCGTTCGGCTTTCGGGCAAAACCAAATTACGAGCGTACAAAATTCATTGCGCGAAGTGGATGCTTATCTGGCATCTTACCAGTGGGCCTTGCTCAATCCGGGCAATTTCAGCCTGCCACGCCGTATTTTTGTAGGCGCTATTTTTGATTTCTAATCGTATTGAAGTCAGGAGGTAACCGGAAGTTACCGCCTGACTTCACTCACTCTGACTTTTTTTTGAATTGACTTTCAAAATTGTTGACTTTTAAACTTTTTCTAATATGCTCAACAGAAAACTTTGGTTTTGGAACACGGCTCTGGGCCTGTTGATGACCTTGCCGGTCATAGCCAATGTGAATCCAAACTTACAGCGGAGCAGAGAAACACCGGCTAAACCGGGCAACAACGTTTCTTTCCGATTCAACTGCGACAAAGCCCTTGCGCAAACCGATCAGGCCATCAACAACGTACGTGCGCGTTTGCTCACCGGCGGTGATGTATGGTGGGATGCAGCTCCGCAAAACGCCAACGGCCGGTATGTGGTGCCCAAAGTGCCACCCGGCGTGCCGGAAGTTTCTTCTTTGTTTGCCGGCGCTGTATGGCTCGGCGGTTTGGACCCTGCCGGCAACCTGAAAGTAGCCGCGCAGACGTATGGTTCTTCTTCCGGAGACAAAGACTTCTGGCCTGGCCCATTAGACCCCGAAACCGGCGGCACCGATCAAACTGTATGCTCCAAGTGGGACCGCTTTTTCACTGTGAAAGGCAGTAACATTGAGTTGCACATCAAAAATTTCAAAAAAGCGCAGGCAGACGGCGTCCCCTACGATCCCGATCTCATTCCTTTGGATGTGAAGGGCTGGCCCGGCCGCGGCAACCCGTTCTTTCAGGAAATCAACCGTTTTGCATTGCCCAATACGCGCCAGGGTTTGGCCGGCTTCTGGGATGAAGACGGCGATATGGATTACAACCCGGAATTTGGCGACTATCCCATCATCGAAATCCGGGGCTGCGAAGACAGCCCGCAATATCCGGATGAGATGACCTTCTGGATTTACAACGACAACGGCAACATCCACTCGGAATCTCGCGGCGACGCCATCCAGATGGAAGTGCAGGTGCAGGCTTTTGCTTATGCTACCAACAACGAACTCAACGACATGACCTTCCAGCGCTACAAGCTCATCAACCGCGCTATTGAGGATATTGACAGTACTTTCTTTGCCATGTGGTCCGACCCCGACTTGGGTTGCTACACCGACGACTATGTGGGCTGCGATACTTCCCGGAGTTTGGCTTATGTATATAACATTGACGCCGCCGATGGACAAACCGGATGTACCTGCCCGCAAGGGGTGAATACTTATTGTGAAAACATTCCTATTCTGGGCATTGACTATTTCCGGGGCCCCTTGCGCTACATTGAGGATGCCCAAGGACATGTCATTGACACAGTAGAAATAGGCATGTCTTCGTTCACATACTTCAACAACGGCGGTGTGACGCCCACGCCCGCGCCGGGCACAACCGACCCGAACAACGCGCAGGAATACTACAACTATCTGACAGGTTCCTGGCGCGACGGCTCGCCGTTTACCTATGGCGGCGATGCTTATCAGGATGGCCCGCCGATCAAGTACGCGTTCACGGAAGCGCCCGACAATCAAACAGGCTGGAGCATGTGTACGCAGGCCCTGCCCGCCGGCGACCGCCGTACCATTCAGGCTTCGGGGCCGTTCAAATTGCGTCCCGGCGACATCAACGAACTCATCATTGGCGTGGTATGGGTGCCCGATCAGCGTTACCCTTGTCCCAGCATCAAGAAGTTGCAGGAAGCCGACGACATCGCACAAGACTTGTTCGACGCTTGTTTCAGATTGCCCAACTGCCCGGATGCACCCGATGTGGACTTCGTGGAATTGGATCGCGAGATCATAGCCATTTTTACCAATGACCAGAATTCCTCCAACAACTTCGGTGAAAGCTATGCACAGGCAGGTTTGGGGATTCCGCAAGAATTTGCAGACTCGCTGTTTGTATTCGAGGGCTACAAGCTGTTTCAGGTTTCCCGCCCGGATGTCAAGTTGGATGCTTCTACTCTGGATGACCCATCTAAAGTGCGTCTCATCTATCAGGTGGACGTGAAAAACGGCATCAATCGCATCTTCAACTGGAGAACTTTGAGCGATGCATTGGATACGCCGACGGCTGAAGAATACTTCACGCCGGAGTTGCAGGTGGACGGCGCCGACCTCGGCATACGCCATACTTTCCGCATTACGGAAGACCAATTTGCCGTGGGTGATCGCCGTTTGATCAATCACAAACTGTACTATTTCATTGCGGTAGCGTATGCTCACAATGAATACTTGCCTTTCGATCCGGTACAGGTATTGGGCCAAAAAGCACCCTACTGTGAAGGCCGTCGCAACATCGGCCCCAACGGTGACGGCTTGCCCTACGCTGCTGTGCCGCGCCCCATCACCGACCGCCGCCTCAATGCCCAATACGGCGACGGCGTGGTCATTACCCGTGTGGATGGAGCTGGTACCGGCGAAAACTTCTTAGATATTTCCAGCGAGACCCGCGCACTCATTGAGGCGGATGTCAAGGCGGATGCTCAACTCGGCGCTTTCCGCGGCGAGATCACTTATACGGCTGGTCGCGGTCCTATCGAGGTGAAGGTATTCAACCCCTTGGATGTAAAAGACGGCGACTTTGAACTGCGTTTTGTGGACGGCAATATGAATGACAACGTATTGGCAACAAACGCGCGTTGGGAACTGCGTCGTACGGATATTCCCAACGAACCGCTCATTGCATCGGAAACGACCATCGAGAAACTCAATGAGCAGATCATCAAGAAATATGGATTCAGTGTCACCATTGGTCAGACAGATGTGCCCGGCACCCGACGCGACCGCTCCAACGGCGTGTTGGGTTATGAAGAGCAATATGCTCGTACAGGCGCCAACCGTTGGCTCACAGGCATAAAAGACGACGTTTTGCCGGGCTTTAACCTCTTGGACCAAGTCGTATTCAACTATGTGCTGACTGGTACCGGCGAGCGGGATGAGATTTACGATCCCACACAGGCATTCACCAACATGGGGCCGGGTTACTTTGTACCGTTCTATTTGACCAACTGGTCGCGTGTTGGAGAAGGAGGGCCGGTATTCATCTCCCCGAGCTGGTTTGAGTCTTCCGGTATGAACATCGTGCGCACGCAGTCCGGGCTTCAGTTCCTGAACAATGTGGACGTCGTGTTTACCTCCAATAAAGACCTCTGGAGCCGTTGCGTGGTGGTAGAGACGAACAGCACTTTTATGTCGGATGCGGGCGTAGTTTCCAAAGGCAACCGCAGAAACTTCGACGTGCGTTCTGATTCCTCTGTGCTTAAAACGGCCAACCCCGCGACCGGCTTACCGGTAGTGGGAAGGCTCGGAACTACCGACCCTGCTCTCGGCATGGGCTGGTTCCCCGGTTACGCCATAGATGTGGAGACGGGACAGCGACTCAATGTTTTCTTTGGTGAAAACTCGGGGTATCGTTTTGACGATCAGTTGTTTGTTACACCGGAGACCTTCAACAATGAAGGCCCTCGCGGCGCCGACATGATGTTCAATCCGACGGCACAAATGAAGGTGTTCCCTACCAGTCCGGAGATCAGTCTCCTTCAATACTATATGGGCGGTCAGCACTTTGTTTACGTCACTCGCACACCTTATGACAAGGGCGAATTCTTTGCAAATCGTTTCCGCCCGGCGCCCATACCTGTGCTGAACAAGGTAGCTGCCGTGAACCAGATTACCTGGGCAGGTATGCTGATGACCACGCCGACGGCGCCGTTCAAGTCCTACGCTGATGGTTTGATCCCCGATGATGTGACGGTGAAGCTCCGTGTTCGCGCCCCCTACAAGGTGGAAACCGAGCGCGTGATCAATAATGCCAACCCGCGCGTAGTGGTGCCGCGCACCGGCACGGTGGTGAACAATTATCACCCGGCCTACCGCTTCAGCGTCAGGGGCAAGCAGGCTTCCGATCTGGATGCCGACGGCGTACAAACCGCTTTGGACAACATCAATGTAGTACCCAACCCGTATTATGGTTTCTCCGACTACGAAACGTCGCAGTTTACGAATGTCATCAAGGTGACCAATTTGCCGGCCAAATGCGTGGTGACGATTTACTCGCTTGACGGCAAGTTCATTCGCCAATACAACCGCGACGAAGTGGGGGCAATTCCGGACGGCACGAATCGCGGCATTGAGCGCAAGCAAATTGTACCCGATTTGGAATGGGATTTGAAAAACACCAAGGGCATTCCGGTGGCCAGCGGCGTATATCTCATCCACGTTAAAGCGCCGGGTATGGGCGAACGCACGATCAAATGGTTCGGGGTGAACCGCAAGTTTGACCCCTCCGGTTTGTAATCAACAATCATTGGAGAGCCGGTTTGATACCGCAAGGAAGACCGGCTCTCTTCTTTTTCTTTTTATTTTACTTCAAACATCGAGCATGAAAAAATTAATCTACACCATACTCTTGTTGCCGGCCATTGTGGGAACCGCCTTAGCGGGCAACCCCGACCGTCAGGGGGAAGCCGGCGCGTATGAGTTGCTGATGAATCCCTGGGCCAAGAGTGCCGGTTTGCATACCATGACCACCGCAAATGTGTCGGGTGTGGAGGCCAACTGGATCAACGTGGCGGGCATGTCGCGCATCAACAAAACAGAAGTAGCAGTAGGCAATGCCGACTACCTGCGCGGCACCGATATTCGTATGAATGCCTTCGGTATTTCGCAGCGCGTGGGCAAAAAGGGAGCCTTCGGCCTCAGCATCATGGCCCTGGATTTCGGCGATATTGCGGTAACGACTACCGATCAGCCTGAAGGTACCGGCGCTACATACTCTCCTTCATTTTTCAACATCGGCTTTGGATATGCCCATACTTTTGAAAACAAAGTGTCGGTAGGCGTGTTGGTGCGCGGCGTGTCTGAAACCATCGCCGACGTAGGCGCTTTCGGATTTGCCATTGATGCGGGGGTGCAGTATGTGTCAGGAGATCAGGATAATTTCAAGTTCGGCATTTCGCTTCGCAATATCGGTTCCCGCATGAGTTTTGGAGGCGAGGGCTTGTCGGTAAATGGCCCCAGTTCCAATGGCGGAGGTTACAATCTTACCTTCAATCAGCGTTCTGCCGGTTTTGAACTTCCTTCTACCTTGAACATCGGGTTGTCTTATGATTTTTATCTGGGCGAGAAAAACCGGATTACAGCATTAGGCAATTTTACAGCCAACTCCTTTTCGGAAGACGCCATTGGCGGTGGTTTGGAGTATGGGTTCAACAACATCGTTATGTTGCGCGCAGGTTATCTATACGATTTTGGCTCTAAAGACGTAGTGTCTGCTCCTTTGTATGCAGGCCCCAGCGCGGGCGCTACTTTTGAGTTGCCCCTGAGCAAGGAAAACAAGAAAACCCGCCTCGGCATTGATTACGGCTGGCGGCAGACCAACATTTTCAACGGTACGCATAACATCGGCGTTCGTCTGAATATGTAATGCCTGCGTTGCAAAAATTACGCTCACAGCTTGTGTTTTGCTGAAAGTGTGCGTATCTTTGCACTTCTAAATAACAATCAAAGGCAAAAACGCTTCCGCAATGCTGTGGGAGCGTTTTTGTCTTTTTTAATTTTTATCAACCGAATAAAACGAATTTCCTATGGCAGGGTACAATTATTTGACCAAGGAAGGACATGACAAACTGAAAGCGGAATTGGAAGACCTCAAAACCAGAGGCCGTGATGAAGCCGCCCGCGCCATTGCCGAGGCTCGCGAAAAAGGCGACCTTTCGGAAAATGCAGAATATGATGCCGCCAAAAATGCACAGGGCATGCTGGAGTTGCGCATCAATGAGTTGGAAAAAGTGATGGCCAATGCCAGAATTTTAGATGGTTCGCATCTGGATGAGTCAAAAGTGACGGTACTGTCCAATGTGACCATCCGCAACTTGAAGACCATGAAAGAAATGTCTTATAAATTGGTTTCCGAGTCGGAGGCCGACCTGAAGGCTGGCCGTGTGTCGGTCAGCTCGCCTATGGGCGCCGGGTTGTTGGGCAAGACGGTAGGCGATTTGGCTGTGGTAGAAACGCCGCGTGGCAATATGGAATTTGAAATTGTCAATATCTCAATTGATTGATCTCATGCCGAGCATTTTCTCCCGTATTGTAGCCGGCGAGATTCCTTGCCACAAAATTGCCGAAACAGAAGAATATCTGGCCTTTTTGGATGTCAATCCGCGCGCTGTGGGGCACACGTTGGTCATTCCCAAGTTGGAGACCGATTACATCTTCGACATGGAAGACAAGGCGCTGGCGGGCTTGATGGTGTTTGCAAAGCGCGTAGCCCGCGCTGTTGAGGCGGCTGTACCCTGCGCCCGCATCGGGGTGGCGGTCATTGGTTTGGAAGTGCCGCATACGCATGTACATTTGGTGCCGCTCAATCGCATCGCTGATCTGAGTTTCGAGCGTCCGCCGATTGCCCTCACACAAGAGGAACTGGCTGCGACCGCCGCTCGAATCCGGGCCGCGCTGTAACGGCAACTTGAGTTTCCGGGAAACGGGTATCTGCTTAGGTGGGTACCCGTTTTTTTGTGCCTGTATTTCAGGGCGCTATGGAGGGTGGCGCTGCCGTTGGTATGGCTTTGGGCAAGGTGCTGAATAGTAGTTATGAAAATTTATATATTTTTTTATACATTGATTTACAGCGTTTTGTGTGTTTTTTATGGCGCTGTATCCTGTCTTTTTTAAAATTGGTATCATTTTTGGTTTAGATGAAGGGTAGTTAGTTCATCCCAAAATTTTCCGGGAAACGTACCGACAAAAGGATGTGCGGCTGAAGTACCGCGTATGTACGGCGGCCAGTCATCCTTATGTCTGAAATGAACCGGGGTTTATTCCTTCATCATCCAAAACAATGTTGTGCTATGAGACACGCAACAATTTTCACAAAAGCCTCCCTGAACAAACTGATGCTGCCGGCGCTGCTCGCTTCGGTCGTGTTATTGGGGAGTGCGGGCCTGAAGACCAACGCTTTTGAAGCGGTATGGACTTTTTTGACGGACCCGCCGATCATTTACCGGGGTACTGTCTCCGGTGCAACGCCGCCCTGCAACTGCCTCAACAACGCCACGAACCTGGTGAACGGGCAGTTTCAGGACACGCTCACCATTGCGTCCAATCCGGGAGAAATCTGGACCATTACGACAGCCAATGGTTTGTTCAGTGTTTCCAGTCCGGCGCCGCCGATGGCTCCTTTTCCTATCGGGATGGGAGCGCAGTTTGCTGAAACGGCCCCCGGATCGGGTGTTTATCGCCTGATTGTGAGGCATGTGGATGCAGTTGGTTTTTCGCTGACGGTGACCAACAACCTCAACGAAAGCGTGAGCCTGAGTGCCGCCTGCCACTACCCCAATCCGCAGATAGTGGGTCTGAACAGCCAATACTGCATCACCAGTTTACCGGTGCCGCTGCAAGGCAACGCCGGCGCGGGGGTAGCAGGTAGCGGTACGTTCCGGGTTAACGGCGTTGTTGCTACGGAGTTCGATCCGAGCATTTACCCGCCGGGTTCGTCGCAAACCATCACCTACACATTTGATGCCGGTACGGGTGCTGTAAACAACCCGAACGACCCAGCCTGTTCAGCTACCATTACGCAAACCGTAAACATCAGCAATGTACCCTGGCCGGCGGGCATTACCTTCCTCAACGTGCCGCTCAACAACCAGTGCTACACGGTGATAACGCCGTTTATGACTTTGTCCGACCTCAATGCCTACCCCTGCATGGACGACTTCTATGTGGTGGTATTTGATGTGCCGGGCAACCCCATAGGCGACACTATTGGTTCAGAATGGGTAGGATTTACGTTGCGCGCTGTAACGTATTCATATAATGGTCTTTTTGAGGTGGAAAGCTTCCTCACTTTTGAGGATGAAATAGACCCCAATATCACCTGCCCGCCGCCGGCAACTACGGGTGTCATCACGAGAAACCGGCAAACGATTTCCAACACCTTGTCTGGTGCAGACCCGACGATTGCGCTTTCGGATTTCAGTTGTTTCCGGGGCCAGACGAACCCCGCTATGGGCAACCACCGCTACGACCTCCACACCTTCACGGTAAGTGCTGCGAACAAGTATATCTTCGACCTGACGCCGCAGTTCGGCAGAGGGGTGGGCGTGTTGTACCAGGGCGCGTTCAATCCGGCGTTTCCGTGTATGAACGTGATAGACATGGGCCGCGACAGCATGCTCTTTATGTTTATGTCCCCCGATTCGATGATGCGCCTGACGGCCAATCTGGTGCCCAACCAAATCTACACACTGCTGACGAGTTCGGAGCAACCGGGGGCTTTGGGAGCATACTCCTGGAATATCTATACAAATTTCACGGGCGCGCTCAACAACCTGCCGATTACCACCATTCAAGACACTTTTGATTTGGTTTGCAACGATACCGACTCACTTTTCAACAACCCGCGCAGCTTGTCCATCACCGGGTCGCCCATTGCTGTTGATAACTGCAACAACGTGACGGTAACGTTTACAGATACCCGCCAGAACAACGGCAACTGCGGCCCGCAAGTCATTACGCGCACATTTACAGCTACCGACCCATCGGGCAACAGCCGCACCTGCCAGCAAACCATCACAGTGCGCAAACCCCGCATCGGCGACCTCAAATTTCCGCCGCTCAGCACGGTCATTGAGTGCAGCACCAACTACCAGACAACGCCTACCGGCAATCCGCACCCCTCTGCTACCGGGTATCCTTACATTGAAACGGCTTTTGGCATTTACTACATCAATCCGGTATTTTGCAACCTGTCGGCTACCTGGCAAGACGAACCGAGGGTGCTGAACGATAACAACCCGAACGTTTATACTTTCTTGCGCCGCTGGACGGTGTTCAACGACTGCGTGCCCGGCGAATTTACTACCTACAATCAGGTGATTCGCGTGGACGACTTCTCGCCCCCGATCATTTCCTGCCCGGTGGGTATTGATCAGAATGGCGACGGCACCCCCGATCCGCCGGTATTCTCCACGGGCGACACAGAATGTACCGCCGTAGTGCAGGTAATGCCGCCGGTCATCACCGATAATTGCAGCAACGTGACCTACATGACCGTCATCATCTCTGAGGTAAGGGTGCCCATTCTCAGTCCGCAGGGTGTGATATTGGGTTACAACACGCAGCTCGTTCCACGCGATACCATCCGGCCGGGGCAAACCCCCATCGTGAGCGGCCTCCCCATCGGTACGCACCGCTTCCGGTACATTGCCACCGATGCCAGAGGGAATATGAGCCAGGTGGACTGCCCGTTCTATGTCATTGATGATGTACAGCCTACCGCTATATGCGACGACAATCTGATTGTAGCCATCGGCAGCAACAGCTTCGGGCGCGTATTCGCTCAGGATGTAAACGAAGGCAGCAACGACAACTGCGGTATTGCCACCATAGAAGTACGGCGCAGATACGACCGCGACCCGGAAACCTGTCTCAATGTGACGCCTTACTACTCCAACTGGGGACCCTCGGTGGACCTTACTTGCTGTGACGTAGGCAGAATGGTCATCATTGAACTGCGCGTAACCGACTTGTCGGGCAATATCAACGTATGCGTCAGCGAATTGACCGTGAGCGATAATACCCGCCCGGTGTGTATGGCGCCGCCGGCACGTACCATCGCTTGCGACTCGCTGCCACAAGGTTTCAACCCGGCGGATACGCTGATGCTGCGCAATATGTTCGGCGCACCCATTGCGGTGGACAACTGCATCGGCGCCTATTCGGAAGAGTTGAACCCAATTGTGAACATCGCCGATTGCGGCAACGGTACCATTGTGCGCCGTTTCCGGGCCAGAGATGCATCGGGCAATACCTCTTCCAACACCTGCCAGCAGATCATTACCATTAATTTGGCACACAACTACACGATTCGCTTCCCCAAAGATGCTCAGGCAGAGTGCGGCTTGCCGGAAGTGGATACGCTTATTGTTCAAGCTGCGGGCTGTTCCAATATGGCCATCAGCGTTACCAATGAGCGGTTCACAGCCTCGGAGGGCGCTTGTTTCAAAATATTCAGAACGTACCGGGTCATCAACTGGTGCGAGTACAACGGAAGCGATGAACCGTTGATAGTCAACAGAGAAGAGGATTGCGATAACGTAGGAGGAGATGAAGATGTGTGGGTATTGCGTCGCCCAAATCAGACCTATATAGATCGCAACAACAACCACGCCGACAACATACCGGCGGCCAATACACGCGGCACGGCCTGCGGTAGTCCAAGTAATCCGGCAGGGTACTGGCGAACCGTACAATCTAAAGGGTACTGGCAATACACGCAAGTCATCAAAGTGTTTGATACGACTCGTCCGACAGCTACTTTCGCAGCGCCTGATACGGCCTGCACAGTGGGCACTGCCTGCACCGCTTTGGTCTCGGCCAATTTTACGGTCAATGAAGGCTGCTCGCCCAATGACGTTACCGTGCAAGTATTCGCAGATTTGTTCTCAGACGGCGTAAACGACAGCGAGATCACAGGAGCGGGTATTTCGGGCAGCTATCCGAGCTACTTAATTACGGGCACCTTCCCCATCGGCAGCCACCGTTTTGTGGTCAACCTCCGCGACGGGTGCGGCAATACCAACGCCATTACCATTCCTTTTGTCGTGATTGACTGCGTTGGCCCTGCGCCCGTTTGCGCTGCCGGCATGACGGCTGTGCTCATGCCCTTGCCGCCGAACACCGATGCCGACGGCGACGGCGACTTCGACCGGGGGGCAGTTACTCTGCAAGCTGTTGATTTCGTCGGTAGTCCCATTCCCGCCGATTGCAGCGGCCCAGTGCGCGTGTCCATCAATAGAGCCGGTCAGATTCCATCGCCCAACCAAACTGCTTTGGTGTTGACCTGCGACAATCTGGGTACCAATATCATCGAAATTTATGCCTGGGACAGCGCCAACAACCCGCGCCGGGTGCAGCCCAACGGCACGCTGGGCGGAGCAAACTTTGGATTCTGCCAGACTTTCGTCATCGTGCAGGCCAATACCGGTGTCAACTGTGGCGGCTCTACGGCCATGGGCGCTATTGCAGGCGGTATTTTTAGTGAAAACGGCAACCCGGTTCAGTCGGTGGACGTGAACCTGAGCGGGTACATGACGCAAAGTATTCAGACAGAGGCCGATGGCCAATATGAAGCAGAAGACCTGCCCAGCGGTGAATCATACACTGTGACGCCGGTGTGTGATCTCAATGCCATCAATGGGGTTTCTACTTTCGACGTGATTCTCATTACCCGCCATATTTTGGGTACGCAATTGCTCGACTCGCCGTACAAGCTCATCGCTGCCGATGTGAACAATTCCAAGTCTATTTCAACATTAGATATCATACAGTTGCGCCGCCTGATTCTGGGCCTCACCACCAGCTTCCAGGGCAATACGAGCTGGCGATTTGTGGACGCCGACTTTGTGTTCCCCAATGAGGCCAACCCCTGGCAAACGCCCTTCCCTGAACTCATTCAGGTGGGCAACCTGCAAGGCAGCCTCAATGGGCGCAACTTCATCGCCATCAAAGTGGGCGACGTGAACGGCAACGCCATCCTCAATGCCAATCAGGTGGAAGACCGCAGCGTGGCAGGTACTTTCACGCTGTACTCAGAAGCACTTGACATGGTACAAAATGAAGAACTGACCGTGCCCATCACGGCCCGCAACTGGCAAGGCATAGACGGTTTCCAAATGACGATTGAGTTTGATGCAGAAAAGCTGGAGTTCCTCGATGTAGTATATGGCGTCATCGGTGCAGAGCATGTAGGCACTGCTATGGTGGACCGCGGCATGATTACCGTGAGCTGGAACCGTCAGGGCAACAACGTGGCTAATGGCGCCGACCCCTCAGTGGAAGGCGAGGCATTGTTCTGGCTGTCGTTCAAACCCAAGACAGGCGGTAAGATAGAGCAGGCATTGGCTGTCAACTCCCGCTACGCCCGTGCCGAGGCTTATGATCCGCAAGGCGCGCTGTTGGATGTGGCGCTGCAATTTGAACGCGCACAGCAAAAAGAAGAGCGCTTCGAGTTGTACCAAAATCAGCCCAACCCGTTCAACAGCCAAACCATGATCGGTTTCAGGCTGCCCGAAGACGACTTCTTCACCCTGCGCATACACGATGCAGGCGGTAAAGTCATCAAGGAACAACGCGGTTATTTCGAGGCTGGCTACAACCAAATGTGGCTACATGCCGCCGACCTCCCGGCTTCCGGTCTGGTCTTTTACACCCTGACTTCAGGCACCCATTCTGCCACGCGCAAAATGGTGATCATAAAGGAATAACATGATGAGGGATTTGTTGGAATAATGATACCAACTTCAAAAGCGGGCGGCTCTCCGATGGGAGGGTCGCCCTTTTGGTTTTTCACGATATTTGTACCTTCAAATCAATTTCCAAACTATCTTTACCAATGATTCTTATCCACTGTAAAGACCATCCAACAATGATCACCATCTCCAAACTGTCTATATTCAGCTTTTTATACAAAACACTGCTTTACTGCTCATTGTGTAGCCTCGCCGGCTGCGCCGTGCTACCGAGGGGCGATGCCGCCGATGCTGTGCCGCCCGTTCCGCCCGACTATTCCAACCCGGCTTACTGGGCTGCCCTGCCCGATAAAGCCGACCCCGCCGACCGAACGCCCGCCGGCCTCTCCAACATGCAGGCAAGCGCCCCCGCCGATGTGTTTTTTCTGCATCCTACCACCTACACCGGCGACCGCGGCCACAACCAATGGAATGGCCCGGTGAACGACGAGCGCCTGAACCGCAAAACCGACGAAAGTACTATTTTGTATCAGGCCAGCCTGTTCAACGGCGTGGGACGGGTCTTCGCTCCGCGCTACAGGCAGGCGCATTTGCACTCATATTATGCGCGCAATGCCGCCGAAAAAGCAGCCGCCGAAAAGGCATTTGAATTGGCCTGGCTCGACGTGAAAGCTGCATTTGAATACTATCTGGCCCACCATCATCAGGGGCGGCCTATCATCATCGCCTCGCACAGTCAGGGTACTACGCATGCCAAACGTCTGATGCGCGAGTTCTTCGACGGCAAGCCCTTGCAAGAACGGCTCGTGGCGGCCTACCTCGTGGGCATTCCCGTAGAAAAAGATTATTTGAAGTCCATTCCGCCCTGCCAGACGCCCGACGATACCGGCTGTTATTGCACCTGGCGCAGCTTTCGCAAAGGGCATATTCCCAAATGGCACAAAGACGGCAGCCTCATCGCCGTTACCAACCCGCTCACTTGGACGACGGGCGAGGCGTACGCTCCTGCCGACCTCAACGAGGGCGGGGTTTTATACAATTTCGACAAGATTTTACCCAAGCTGGCAGATGCCCAAATCCACGACGGACTGCTGTGGGTAACCAAACCGCGCTTTCCGGGCAGCGTCTTCTTCACGAGGCCCAACTACCATGTAGCCGATTATAACTTCTACTACCTCAATGTGCGCAACAATGCCATGCGGCGCGTGGAGGCGTTTCGGCAGGCGGGACAGACAGGGGTGAGTAGGTGAGGGGTGAGTGGGTGAGGGGTGAGTGGTGAGTGGGTGAGTGGGTGAGGAGCGAGATGAAAAAAGTGTCGGCTGTTTTCGTCCGGAGACTTATGTTGCTGAAAAATTGCTGTTACGTTTCTAACTTGCCGCTTTTTACGGAAAACAAAAAACAACATGATCAGAAAGATTATCATCGGAGTGGCTATGCTGACCATTATCAGCACCGGCCTGCGAGCAGATGAGGGCATGTGGCTGCCTCTGCTGCTGCGAGAAATGAATGAGCCGCAAATGAAAAAATTGGGCATGAAAATGAGCGCCGAAGATGTGTACAGCATCAACAAAGGCAGTCTCAAAGATGCCGTAGTCAGCTTCGGCGGAGGCTGCACGGGTGGCGTCGTATCGGCTCAGGGGCTGCTGCTCACCAACCACCACTGCGGTCACGGCCGCATACAGGCGCTCTCTACGCCGGAGAAGAACTATCTGGAGGACGGTTTTTGGGCCAAAAGCCTCAGCGAAGAACTGCCCAGCCAGGGACTTTTTGTTACCTTCATTGTTCGCATTGAGGAAGTTACGCAGGCAGTACTGGCAGGCGTTACGGCCGGTGCGCCGGAAAAAGAGCGCCAGTCGGCCATTGATAAAAATCTGGAAACCGTGCGCGGACAGGTACAGAAAGAAAGCTGGCAAAGCGCTTTCATCCGCCCGTTTTATGAAGGCAACCGCTACTTCCTTTTTGTGACCGAAACCTTCAACGACATCCGTTTCGTAGGTGCGCCGCCGGAAAGCATCGGCAATTTCGGCGACGATACCGACAACTGGGTTTGGCCCCGCCATACCGGCGACTTTTCGGTGTTCCGCATCTATGCCGACAAAAACAACCGCCCGGCTGCCTACTCTGCCGACAATGTGCCGTATCGCCCCAAACACTTCCTGCCCATCTCTCTGGGCGGCATCAAAGAGGGCGATTTTTCACTCACCTACGGGTTCCCGGGGCGTACCAATTTGTACCTGCCCGCCTCTGCCGTCGAAATGCAGGTGAATGTACTCAATCCCATTCGCACCGGCATCCGCGACCAAATACTCGGCATTATCGGGGCCGCTATGCGCGCCGATGCGGAGGTGAAACTGCAATACACTTCCAAACAGGCGGGCATTTCCAACGCCTGGAAAAAATGGATCGGCGAAACGCAGGGCCTCAAGCGCGTCAATGGCTTGGAACAAAAGCGCCGTATGGAGGCAGAGTTCAAGCGCCGGGTGGCCGCCAATGCCGCCCTGAATGCGAAATACGGCCAGATTCTGCCCGAATTGGACCGCCTCTACGCTGAACTGACGCCGCTGGGCATTCACCGCGATCATTTCAACGAGAGCACCCGCCAGATTGAGTTGTTCCGTCTGGCCTCTATGGTGGATGGTGCATTGCGATTTAAGGAAACGCAGGGTGCGGAAGCCGCTCAGAAAAGATCGGCCCAATTCATCGGGGCTATGAAAAACTATTACAAAGACTACCGCGTGGAGGTGGACCGCCAACTGTTTGAACTGCTCATTGGCATTTATTTCGATAAGGTACCCGCTGCCTACCAACCACAGTACGCCATTGACTTGTACAATAAACACGGGCGCTCGGCAGCCAAACTGACGGAGACCATCTATGCATCTACCATGCTGAGCAGCCCGAATAATGGCTTGGCGCTGCTGGAAACCAACTGGGACAAAGGGTTGGAGGAATTGCAAAACGACCCGGCCCTGAAGCTGTATCGCGAAATTATCAACACTGGCAACGACAAGATCATGCGTCCGGCAACCGAAATACAGGAGCGCATCACGCCCCTGCAGCGCGCTTACATGCAGGCACTGATAGATGTTTTCCCTGAAAAGAAAATGGCGCCCGACGCCAACAGCACCCTGCGCGTTTCTTACGGCAAAGTGATGGGCTATCGACCCCGCGATGCAGTGCGCTATGAGCCGATGACCTACTTAGACGGCGTGATGGAAAAGTACAAGCCGGGCGATTACGAGTTTGACGTGCCGGAAAAACTGCGCAGCCTGTACGCGGCCAAAGACTACGGCCAATATGCCGACAACGGTCGTATGCCGGTATGTTTTATCTCCACCTCGCACACTACGGGCGGCAATTCGGGCAGCCCCACCTTCGATGCGCGGGGCAACCTCGTGGGGCTGTTGTTTGACGGCGCCTGGGAAGGAGTCGTCAGCGATTACTATTTCAGCGATGAGATCAACCGCAGCATCATTGTGGATGCGCGCTACATCTTGTTTGTGATAGACAAATTCGGCGGCGCCGGCCACTTGGTCAACGAGATGAAACTCGTGCCGGGCAAGGGCAAGCGTTAAGTGAATTCATCGGGCGGCAGCGGCTCTATCAGCCCCAACTGTCGGGCGAAGAGCGCTGCCTCCCGGTAGTTTTTAATGATGTGCATGACGATTTCTCCCTGTGCCGATTCGATGAGACGGCTGATGCGAAGGGCGCGCCCCGGAATTTCCACATCGCGGATAAAAATGGCCAGAATGCGCCCCGGAAAACTGCGCGCTATTTCCATGTAAATATCAGTATCCCGTTCGCCGCTGTCGCCGATGAGTACGAAGGGCAGGTCGGGGTATGCCGTGATGATGCGGCGGATGTGATCGGCCTTGTGAGTAGAGGGTTTGCCCCAGAGGCGACGGCCCAGAAAGCCAAAATCCCGCATGAACACAGGGCCTTTGGGCAGCTCATGCAGTTGAAAAAAATCGCAAAGCAGGTCGTAGAGGTTCCAGGGGCCGTTGGAAACGTAAAAAACCGGATTGTCACAAGTGCCGTCGGGGCCTTTTTGCAGGGCTTGGTAAAAATCGGCTACCGACTGAAAAGCCTGGCGGCCAAAGGCGTTTTTCACCAAAGTGAGATATACCGCTTTCAGCTTGAGCAGGGAGGTGATGCCTGATTTGATGATGGTGTCGTCCACATCGCTGACGATGCCGAAGCGGGCATTGCAGGGCGCCAGCACCTCTCCCGAACATTGGTAATCAAAAATTTCGCCCAGCGTGCCCAGCAGATGCAGCGAAAAATCGGTCCAGGCATCGTTGCCCGGCTCCAAAGGGTATTGCAGCGGGCCGTCGTAATGAAAGTAGCCATAGTTGTCGCTCACCAAATGCAGTTTGTTTTTGCCTATGGTGATGTGAATGAGCGCATTGGGAATGGTGAGGCTGCCGAATCGTTTGTAATTGTTGCCCAGATTGCGCCACAGCGAATCGCCGGGGCTGACCTGAATGCGGCGGTCGCGCAGTACCCGGCCATGCAGATATGCCCGCCCCTGCGAAACAAAGCCGCGAAAAGGGACCACCAGAGCAGGTCGTCCGGAGCTGTATCGCCGGTAAGACGGGTCTTCGGGCAATATCCAGCGGAAGAGTTTTGTAATCCAGGTAGCCATGCGTGGGTAAAGTTATGCAATTCATGGAGATATACAGCATCGGGCAAAATATGTACTTTTGCGGCGTCATGGAATACAAAGACAATTTATTGGGCGTAGTGGGCACGCTGTACCGGTGGAGAAAGCCCCTCATAGCACTGTGTTTGCTGGCCGGTTTGGGCACAGCGGGCATTTCGTTGATGCTGCCGGATTACTACCAGGCCGGTACTACATTTTTTGCAGCCAGCCCCGATCAGAGCAAGCCGGAATTGGTGTTCAACCGCAGCATGTCTATGCGGATGGAATATTACGGCAACTCCGGTGATATAGACCGCCTGCTCACCGTGGCCGAGTCAAGCGAATTGGTCGGCTTTTTGGTGGATTCTTTCGACCTTTTCGATCACTACGAGATAGACCCCAACCAGCACAAAGCTCCGTTTCTGATGCAGGAGCGTTTCTTCAGTTTATACACCGTCAAAAAGACAAAACGGGACGCCATCGAGTTGACGGTAGAAGACCAGGACCCCCAATTGGCCGCCGGCATAGCCAATGCCGCCCGCAATAAAATAGAAGAAATCGTACAGCGCCTCATTCGCGAAAGCCAGCAAAAGACCATCAAGGCTTATGAGGATAATATTGCCGCCAAGGAGGCTTTTCTACTTCAACTTGGCGATTCCTTAGCGGTTTTGCGCACCCAATACGGCACTTACAACGTGGTAGCCCAAACCGAAACGCTCACCGAGCAGTTGTCGGAAGCACTGGCCCTGTTCACCCGCGACAGCGTTCGGCTTCTGGTGCTGCGGGCCAACGCTCAGGTGCCCCGCGATACCATTTATATGCTGGACGCCAAAGTAGCCGGTTTGAGGCAGGAGGTCAAAGTGTTGAAAGGCGAAATCAGTCGGCTCAACAGCGGCATTTCTACCATTTACAACTTAGAAAAACAGTTTGCCGAAGCCAATCAGATATTGGGCGAAGACCGCGAACGCCTCAAGCAATGGAGGGCAGCCAATACCTCTACTGCGCCTGCTGTATTGCTGGTGGAGGCTGCTTCGCCGCCGGTCATCAAATCGAGGCCGAAGCGCAGTATCCTGGTGCTTTCGGCCACCTTCGTAGTATTTTTGTTTGGTGTGATCGGCATCCTGCTGTTCGATGCGTACAAAAGCATCAACTGGCGGGAGGTGCTGGGTTCAAAATAAGGTGACATGAGTTTAAAAAAGAAAAGACCGGTGATGGCCAATATGTTGGCTATGAAATGTCCTCGTTGTCAGGAGGGCGACCTGTTTGATACGCCGACGTTTTCCTTCAAAAAGCCGTTCGATATGCCGGAAAAATGCCCGCATTGCGAGCAGGACTATATGCCGGAGCCAGGGTTTTACTACGGAGCCATGTTCATTTCCTATATTTTTATGGGATGGTTCTGCCTGCTTTTTGTGATGTTTTTTCACTGGGTATTGGGCTGGGGCATGGCCGCGTCGTTTGGGCTGCTCATCGCGGTGTGCATTGTTTTATTTGTGTATATTTTTCGCCTCGCACGCTCCATCTGGATCAATATTGTAGTGAAATATGATCCTTCCAAAGCTAAACACAAGCACGCATGATGACCGAAGAGCAACAGATCAGAGAGTACCTGCGCAAGTATTATTCCAACATTGCCGAACTCGGGCTACAGGAAGAGATAGCGCATATCGGCAAGGTGATGGAGTTCAAAGCCGGCGAAATCATCATGGACTTCGGGGCTTATGTCAAGCTCATTCCTTTAGTGGTGGAAGGCAGCATCAAGGTGTCGCGGGAAGGTGACGACGGCGGCGAGATTTTTCTGTACTACCTGCAGCCGGGCGAGTCGTGTACCATGTCTTTCACCTGCTGCATGATGAACAAGCGCAGCGAAATCCGCACGCAGGCAGAGGAAGATACGGTCGTCATTGCCATTCCCATTCGATACATGGACGACTGGATGTCGAGGTACCAAAGCTGGAAAAATTTTGTGATGATGTCTTACGATCATCGCATGAAAGAACTGATCCGAACCATAGACGAAATTGCGTTCAAAAAAATGGACGAGCGCCTGCTCACCTATTTGCAGAAAAAAGCGCAGGTGACCGGTTCCAAAACGCTGAATGCCACCCATCAGGAAATTGCTTATGACCTCAACGCCTCGCGGGAAGCGGTGTCTCGGCTGCTCAAACAGTTGGAACACGACGGCTATGTGAAACTGGGGCGCAACAAAATCACTTTGGCCAAAGGGTAGTTTTATTCCCTGTCAAGTAAGCCAAAGGCAAAAAACGTCAGCATGTTTTTCACCTCCGTCAGATCGTCTGCGGGCGTGCGCACTTCCGTGAGCGAGGGCAGGTGCTGTGCTGCATAAATGTGAAAATTGGCCATTTCCAGCAAGGTGCTGGCCAATGCTTTCGGGTACTCAAAGGCGGGGTTGACTTCCCCTATAATGGCTGCCAGGTCGGCGGCCAATGCTTTATACACGGCAAAGAATCCCTTTTTGTTCTCCTCGTCCACCGCTTTGGTGTGGTAGGTTTTGGGGCCTTCCGTCAGTACAATTCTGAATAAGATATGCTCATTGATATACTCCACAGCCGGATCGGCTTTGCTGCTGTCCACAATGGCCGACAGGGCGAGGCGCAGTTTTTGTTCGGGGGTTTCGATGTTGGTGGTGGCCAGCGTGATCTGATACCGCACGCGTTCCCAGTACCAGCATAGCAAATACACCAAAAATTTGTGCTTGTTTTCAAAATAGCGATAAATGGAAGCCTCGGTGGATTCGATTCGGTGTGCTAATTTTTTGAAGGTAAATTCCTCCAACCCCAATTCCTCTATCAGGCAAATACCGTGTTGCAGGATGTTGCGCCCCAGCTTGCTGTCCTGCGGGTCCCGTAGATACAATTGCTCGTTGACCTGAATTTGAATTTTAAAGCCCATTTTTCGCCAATTTTAAAAAGCAAATGTAGCCACTTTACCTTTCGGTAGCATTACTTTAGCAAATACTTTTTCCACTCACCCTTCATCCCTCACCCACTCACCCATTCACCCATTCACCCACTACCCACTCACCCACTCACCCACTCACCCATTCCTCTTACCCGCTTCAATACCATGCTTGGCCGGGTCTTTCAGCCTGTCCCGAAGGGTAGAAAGCGCCACCACATCGGCTTGAGTCAGTACCTTGAATTTTGCATTCAGGATAGCGTCCAGTTCCGCGCCGGCCTCGGCTGCTGTATGCCAGAAGCTCGTTTCGGCCTGAGTCAGATCAGATACGATGCGGGTTTTCATGGTTTGGAGCGGCTGTTCAAAGAGTGCGTCAGGACTGCTTTGCGCATTGATTTTGCTCAGCAAATCTTTACAAACGCCGCTGCCGAGCATACAATGCCCGCCGTAATCCCAAGTCTGAATCTGCCAGGCCGGGAAGAAATACTCGATGCTGTCGTCGGGGAAGGCGGCAATTTGGAGGTCCATAAAAATGTCATCCTGTACGCCTTTGGTTTTTTTGGAAAGAGCCAGCCACTGCCGATAATCCAAAAAGAGGTAGTACGCGGTCCCCTCGGCCACCAATTGCGGCTGGAAGCCCGTGAACAGCTCCGCCAGCCAGAACATGTCGGGCATATCCTCGGCAGAAGTAGGCGGAATGCGCCGTTGCAGCACCTCGTTGATGGTGTCGCGCAGGGCCGTACTTTGTTCCAGCAGGCGGCTCAGGTCGGCTTCGTTGCGGGTAGCGGCCCAGTTGCGGCGGTGTTGGTTGATGCTCTCCACGAGCGGCTGTCCGAGCATGGCTGTGGCGCGTTTTTGCAGGAGGGCGCGGGTGGCGGGCGAGTTTTGGGAGGCGTCAAAAATGAGTCCTCCGCCATACACCCAGCCCGTTTGGCCGGAGGAGGTTTTCACCTTGATCCAGGGTTCGTCAAAAGTGATACCGCGCAAAGTGACCCGCGTGGTGAAATCGCTCACTTCGCCCAGGTCTTCCAGTTTGGCGCCTTTGGGCAGGGTGGCCACGATGACGCCTTTTTCGCCGGGCGTTTCGCGCATGCGGAGGTCGGACACGGCCGTTTCAAACTGCACCGGCCCTTTGTCGGTCATGGTTTCGGTAGAGGCGGCCTGTTCTGCGCCGGCATTTTTGGGGCGACAGCCGAACAGCAGGGCGGCAGGTATCAGCAATAGAAGTAAGGTACGCATGATGTGATTGTTTATTGAAATTGGTTGGAATGTTCCGGGCGACAGGCAAAGCGGAATAGTAAGAAGTCAAAAAAGTATTCGATACTTTCCTGAACACTCTAAGTTAGTAATCAGCACCGCGCCACACGCGCGGCAAGCATCAGCAATCAGCACATCTACACATTAGAAATCCTTTTTGCCCATCAGTATTTTGAAATCAATTTTGCCCTGCATCAGCTTCAGGTGCTCCACTACGGCTACGGCCCGGATAAGGCGGGTTTCGGCAGTTTTCGGCGAGCCGACGTAATAGAGCATAGTGCGCAACTTGCCGGGCGTGAGGGCGTGCAGACAGCGATGGCCCTCCTCGTCTTGTCGCAGCAATTCCTCCAACTCTTCGGGCATGGGCAGGCCGTATTCGCTGTCGTCTTTCCACAGGGTGACCTCTAACGGTGAGCCGATTTTGATGCGGAGCTGATCGCGCAGTTTTTTGTTCACATTGATAAAAAACGCCCCCTCGCCTTTGGGCATCAGCGCGCACTGAAAAGGCTTGCTGCCGTTGAGGATGCACACCACGCGGCGCTTGTTGCCCTCCACAAAGACCTGCCCGATGGCGGCCGGCACTACAAAGTGATGCCCCCACAACGCCGAGTCGAAGTCCTCGAGCAGGGAAGTGAATTGAACGGCAGATTCGGGTGCTTGCATGTGGTTGAGAACAAGTTGAACTTCAAAGTTCGGATTCTTTGTGGTATCTTTGTTCCTAATAATGAAAAAAACTCAATTTGTTTTATGAAAACATACCCAAAGACGGTTGCGGAATTTTTTTCTCAAACGCATATCTAATTATCTGCTATGCATAAGACCCGCAATAGTGCGATCCTGATAGGATTATTTTTATCAAGGTTTGATGAAGATGGCCTTAACGCACTTGGCTTTAGCGGATTTTGGGAAGCATTCAATACGTTAGGATATGCCATAGGAGTGAAGCCTTCCTCTATAAAAAATTACAGAGACGAGTTTGATCCGTATTATCCAAATACAAGAAAAGGCTGGCACAAAAGAAGCCTTAGAGACTATTGCAAGGTCGTCATGGAGGAATATGCGAGTTATGATTTACACTCATTTACTGAGATTATCAAGGAGTTATTGATTAATAACTATGAAGTTGAACGAATAGAGGAAATGATTATTGATAAGAAAAGTACAAGCTCAATTGCGCAAAGACTTATAACAGGCCAATCCGCGGAAGCCTATTTCAAGGAGAATTACTTGACAGTGCCACAGTTCCAGAATTACGCCTTTAAAGACACTACTTTGCTGGGATGTGGCTTCGATTTCCTCCTTACACGTCAAACTGATTTTTTTTGTATTGAAGTGAAAGGGCTTCACAGCAAATCAGGTACGATATCGCTGACGGAGAAGGAGTATCAAATGGCTGAAAAGCTGAGCGAGCATTTTTGCTTGTATGTTGTGTCTAATTTTTGCGAGCAACCTATTGCCAATGTAATAATCAATCCCTTAGAATCTGGGTTGGATTTTGTAAAAGATGAGAGGCTTATTACTGTTGTGTCATTTCAAACCTACATAAGATGAATGTAGATAATCAGTCCAACTATACATTGGCCTTTGAGGATGGCTGGGATGCGCTTCAGCCTCAAATCGTCAATGATCAGGATTTTTTAAAAGCTGTTTTATTGATGCTTGATTTGATGAAACAAGATAAAAATATTGACCCCAGCAGATATTGTGATGAAAACGGCAATTTGAAAAGTTACGTCGAACTGTGTAAGTATAAAAAACTTCAGTTGGTCTATAATCCTGAATATCCAACATGGAAGATCATTCATACGCTACTCTCCCAAGCAATAAATGAAGGTAAAGCAGGGGCCGTTGCATATCATTTGGTTGGAGCAACTTTGCAATTGAGATTCCCGGACATTGAAATCTCAAATGAATCAGCGAATACCGCAGATCAGCCAACAGGAAGATCGGGCGATTTCACTATTGGCGACACTGTTTTTCATGTCACGGTTCATCCAATGACCTCTGTTTTTGATAAGTGCAGGGAGAATATCAAGGATGGGCTTAAAGCATTTTTGCTGGTTCCAGATTCCAGTTTGACGGGTTCTCGGATGTGGGCATTAAAAGATGGCGTGGAGCTTTTTGCGGTAGAATCTTTAGAGTCGTTCATTTCTCAAAACATTGAGGAAATTAGTGCATTTGATCCTAAATACCGGAAAAACAGCCTTTTCAACTTGATCTATTTGTACAATCAAAGGGTTGACCAAGCTGAAACAGATAAGTCGCTCATGATCGAATTACCCTCCAATTTGAAGGTGTCAAATGGCTGATGTTTTCACTCCCGAAAAACGTAGCGAGGTTATGCGAAGAGTAAAGTCTTCCCGCAACGCATCCACGGAACTGAAACTGATACAGTTTTTCAAAAATCATAAAATTAAAGGATGGAGGAGAAGTTATCCTCTCGTTGGGAAGCCTGATTTTGTCTTTCCTAAACAAAGAATTGTCATATTCGCAGATGGTTGCTTTTGGCATGGCCACGATTGCCGAAATACTAAACCCGCTCAGAATCGCACATATTGGGAATCCAAGCGAGACAGGAACATTGCCAGAGATATCTTGGTAACCAATGCTTTACAAAAAAAAGGATGGACTGTAATTCGTATATGGGAATGTGAATTGAAAAAAGGTAGCTACGAATCTCGTTTGCTCAGCGCGTTACAATCGGATTAGAATTGATTTGATCTCCCCCAAAACATCGTACCTTTGCCATCCTTATGGCAAAAAAAACTTTCATAGCGGAGCAGGTGCGCATCACCGGCATAGCAGAAAAAGGGCGGGGCGTAGGCCGAGACGCTGAGGGACGCGTATTTTTTGTACCCGATACCGTGCCCGGCGATGTAGTGAATGTGCTGACCCTGCGCAAGAAAAAGGGATTTTTTGAAGGCGTGGTGCATGCCGTGCTGGAAAGCTCGCCGGAGCGTGTGCAGCCCTTTTGCCGGCATTTCGACCTCTGCGGCGGATGCAGTTGGCAGCACTTAGACTATGCCGCCCAATTGCACCACAAACAACTGATGGTAGAAAACGCCCTGTTGCGCATCGGTAAATTGGAAGTAGAAGATTTTCAGCCCATCACAGGCGCTGATCCCAATGTATATTACCGAAATAAATTAGAGTTTTCCTTCTCCAACCGCCGCTGGCTCACCAAAGAGGAAGTTGACTCTGAGGTGACCAACCTGGAGGATGTACTGGGATTTCACAAATCGGGAGCCTTCGACAAAGCCATTGATATTGAACACTGCTGGCTGCAACCCGATCCTTCCAACGCCATCCGTCTGGCCGCCAAACGTATCGCTGTAGCGCAGGGTCTTGCCTTCTGGGATGCCCGCGACAACAAGGGTTTTGTGCGCAATCTCATGCTGCGCGTGGCCACTACTGGGCAGGTCATGGCGCTGATGAGTTTTTCCGAAAATCGCAAAAAAGCCATCTCCGCTTTTTTGGATGCATTGCAGGAGGCCTGCCCGCAGATCACCTCGCTGTACTATTGCATCAATCACAAGGTCAATGATTTTATGTTCGACCTCGACATGATCCTGTATCGCGGCGAGCCTGCTATCGAGGAGCAGTTGGGCCATGTACGGTGCCGCATCGGGCCGAAATCTTTTTTCCAGACCAACACCAGGCAGGCTAAGGTACTGTTCGATACGGCTGCCGAGTTTGCCGGGCTGCAAGGCCACGAAAACGTGTATGATCTCTATACCGGAATCGGCAGTATAGCGTTGTATCTGGCGGGGCGTTGCCGACAGGTGACGGGCATTGAGGAAATAGCCGCCGCCATTGACGATGCGCGCGACAACGCGGCCCTCAACGGCATTGATAATTGCACTTTTTACGCCGGAGACGTGAAGGACATGCTCACGCCGGAGTTTGCTGAAAAGCATGGCAAACCCGATGTGCTCATCACCGATCCGCCGCGGGCGGGCATGCACCCCAAAGTGGTGGACATCCTGCTGGAATTGGCCGCGCCGCGCATCGTGTATGTGAGTTGCAATGCCGCCACCCAGGCCCGCGATCTGCAATTGCTCTCGGCAAAATACCGCGTGCTCAAAGTTCGCCCGGTGGACATGTTTCCGCATACGCACCATGTGGAGAGCGTGGCACTGCTGGAGCTTCAGGGGTGAGTGGGTGAGGGGTGAGTGGGTGAAGGGTGAGTATGTGAGTGGTGAGCAACCCGAATCCGCCTTCGCCAAGGCTTCGGCGGATGAAACCCGAAACTTTGAACTCGAAAACATAAAAAATATATGATAGAAAAACTTTGGCAGGCGCTTTACGATGCCGGCGGCGTTATCAAAGACCAGGCCGCCAATATGGGGCAGGGCGCCCGCGAAAAAAGTCAGGAAGTCATTGAGGAATGGTTGGCGGTATTCCCCCGCCTCGAAGCCTACGGATTTCGCGTGACGCACTTCTCGCTGGGCGTTTCCATCAGTCCGTCATTGGAGGTGGAAATGCGCGCTGCACACGAAACCTTTCCTCCGGAGCGCATAGACCAATACATAGAAACCACGCGCAGCAGCACGGCCCTGCAATTGGTTTTTAATACCGTCAAGTCCACTTATGCCTTGTACCGCAAGGCCAAACTGCCTCTGCGCGGGGAGTTGATTGTGCGTTTGCGCATACGAATCTCCCCCGAAATACGCGTTATCATCGGCGCGCCGGCGGGCGTGGAGGAGTAGATAAAAAATAACATCCATGACCAAACTCAATTTGCTTGTCCTGGCTTTGCTTTGCTGCGGTTTCATCACAAGCATGGCCCAAAACGACAAACACATCACGGTCAGCGAAGAACCTACCGACGATGGCGTGATCCTCTACATCGAGAACATTGGAGTGTGTCCCTACACAGTGGAGTTTGATGCCGAACTCACCAATGTTCGCGCCGATAAAGCCCTGCCGATGAGCATAGTAGTACCCGCCGGAATGCGCATGGAATTGCTGCGCTTGGAACCAAAACCCAATGCTCGCTGGGGGTATCGGTACAACTTCAACTACTACATGGGCGATGCGTTCAATGCCCGTCACGATGGGCTGTACGTATATCAGTTGCCCTATGAAAAGGGTGCTTCTTTCGTCGTGGGGCAGGGCTACAACGGCGATTTTAGCCATCGCGGCGAAAAAGCGCTTGACTTTGTGATGCCCGTTGGAACGCCTGTCCATGCGGCGCGCGAGGGTATGGTCATCAAAGTGAGATCGGATTCCAACCGGGGCTGCGGGTCCGAATCCTGTCGCGACGACGGCAACTATCTGCTCATTCTTCACAGCGACGGCAGCATAGCCAACTACGCGCACTTCAAGCATCGCGGCGTGGCGGTGAAGGAGGGCGAGGTGGTAGCTCAGGGCCAATTGATCGGTTACAGTGGCAATACCGGCTGGAGTTCCGGGCCGCATCTGCACTTTCAGGTGTATGTGCCGGGCTTGGGCAATAAGCGCAACAGCGTGGCTACCTATTTTCGCACGGCGTCATCGGAGTCGGTGCTGCTGAGGGAAAAACAGAGTTACAAATGGTAGTCAATCGTATAGAAACGGCTCGTCGCCCTCTGCCATTCGGCGAACATTTTCAAGCACCTGATTCATATATTTTTTATAAAACACTTTTGCGAAAAGCCATTGAAGGGGTATAAAAACAAAGCCTTTAGCGTGAATGGTGTAATCGTAATTGATTTGTATTTTATTGGGCGAAAGCTCCGTCGTTGTCCATTCAAAAGTGAACTGCCAAATATCCAGCATCCACGACTTGAAATTGCCCACTTCTGCTTTCCAATATTTGTTTTCAATGCGCTCAATAATCTTGTCGGTTGATACCTCGCCGCCTTTAAAAGTTAATGATTTGTCGGCATAAACATTTTTTATAGAACCGACTTTGCCCCAACCCTCATCATTGGTTGTTTTGGTGACTTTCGGCATCAGTCCGAACCCTGTATGCACTTTGGTAACATCGCAAAGTATGGGCGCTTTAAAAGCTCGTTCAAGCGAGCAATGGTAAATGGCTGTGGTGTGTATTTTAAAATCCATTTTATTCATTTTTTGAGTTTTCAGTGTCAGTAAAGTGTATGCGTAGTGAAGGGGTGACTACGGGCTGTGATCTTGGCAGAGTCACCCTTTCACTAAGCTGCCCGCCCTATTTTTTCAATTGCCGCCCCAAGGCCCTGAACGCGGCTATCATCTCTTTAGCCGGCAGGTAAGGCACTCCCCGGCGGTGCAGCGCAGTGCCCATTCTATAAACGATGTCCCAGTGGCGTATGATTTCGCGCAGGGCGTAGCCGTAGGTATTGGCCTGTTCGTCGTAGATGTGCGTGGGTTCCGAGCAGGTGCCGTTGATTTCCAGAATAATGAAATTTTCGCCCCGGCGCAGCTCCTCAAAACTGTCGCATTTGATGTCGAAGCGCCCGTAGTGGAAACCCTCAATGCGGCGGCTGATGCGGTCGAAACTCTCGCGCAAAGTATCGTCAATGTGCGCGGCAGCATTGATGAAACGTGTGCCTTTGGAGTGATTGCCGATTTCGCCGAGCGGCACGATTTCGCCTGCCGGGGGAATGATTTCCATTTTTTCGGCGTGCGATTTCGAGAGGCGTTCCCATTGCAGCAAAGCCCTCGGATGCGCCGCTATCAATTGCCGAAGCGTATCTTGCCCGTTGCCGACAACGTGCAGGAACTCCTTGAATGTGAGGGAAGTAATGTGCCCCTGCTCTTCGTCGGGGAAGCGGTGATAGAACACGCCGAATTCATTTTTTTTGGAAATAAATTCCTGCAATACAAAAGGAACCGGGTGCTTTTCCAGCAGCGTTTGCAAAGCTGCCAGGTCATAAATTTTGGAAACTAAAAACCCCCGCAATCCCATATCCGGCTTGGCAATGAGCGGAAACCCGATGCCGGCCTGTTCCAGCCGCAAAGACAAAGACTCAGTAGATTCGCCGGGCAGGGCTAAGATCGTTTTGGGCCGCCATTCCGCAGGTATTTTCATCAGGGTTTCGTATTTCGATTCCATGCCCATGCCGCCGGTGTAAATGCCGGGATTGGCCGCCGTGAAAAAGCAGAGATGCCGGGCCTTGAGCGCCAGCCAGGGGTAATACGCCAACATGGGAAAATAGTACGCCCAAGAGGGCCAGTACTCCCAGTGTTTCCAACGGATCATGCGGCCGCGTTGCCGGAAATGCGCATCTGTAGGCATCACTTGGTACACACATAAATGAAAGCCGGAGGGATGTTGAGCAATTCAAACCGAACGCCCACTTTGCCGAAATGCCGGCGCAGCAAACCATAATCTGTGAGGGAATACTGAAACTGTACAAACAAGCCGCCGGGTTTCAACGATTCGGCAGCGGCGCGGAGGATGCGATTCTTTTCTGCTTTGGGAATAAAGGCCAGCGGCAGCGCAGAGATGACGGCGTCCACCGAATCGGGCTGCACCCATTGCAAAAGATCGGCGGCATTTTGGTTCAGGCATTGCACACGGGCATCCTGAATACGGGCCAAACCGGCGAAAAAAACATCGTTCAGTTCAAATACCAATAATTGGCTCTCCGGCGACATGTGCCGGATGATGGCATCGGTGATGCGGCCGTCGCCGGCGCCCATTTCCACGATGCTGCGGGCCGAGCTGAATGGCACGGGTTCCAGCATTTCTTCAATGAGATGAGGCGAACTGCCCGCTATGGCTCCAATGGTTTTGAAGTCTTTGATAGCAGTTTTTAAAAAACCAGATTTGGCAGCCATGTTTTAGATGATTGGTGATTTAAAGGCAACTTTACTCCCCGGCCCAACGAAAACAGAGATATTTGATGGTTTTCCCATCTGCTAAGTGCATGTTTTCGTAGTACGTTTTCAGCGCCAGTTCGGGCAGCGGCAGATCGCCGGCGTAAATATCGCTGTTTTGTGCCAAAATCTGTATTTCCGGCACCGCCTCCAGGGTTTCGAGCGAAAACTCGTACAACTCCGGCGAGTCGGTTTTGAGATGCACTTTGCCGCCTGAAGGCAAGAGGCGTTGGTATGTTTCTAAAAATTTCGGACTCGTGAGGCGTCGGTTGGACTTGCTGTTGCGCAAAAACGGATCGGGGAAGGTGATCCAGATTTCAGCAATTTCGCCGGCTTGGAAAAACTGTTCCAACAGTTCGATGCGGGTGCGCAGGAAGGCGGCATTGGGCAGCCCCTCCTCCAGCGCGATGTGTGCGCCTTTCCAGATGCGCGCGCCTTTGATGTCCACGCCGATGAAGTTTCTGTCGGGATACATGCGCGCCAGTCCCAGCGTGTATTCGCCGCGCCCGCAGGCCAATTCCAATGTGATGGGATTGTTGTTTCCAAAATGCCCTTCGGCCCAGCGGCCGGCCATTTCCACTTCTTTGCCGGCGGTGTGCAGTACGGGCCGCCCCACGTCGAAATTTTCATATACGTTGGGAAACGCTGCCATTTCGGCAAACTTCATCAATTTGTTTCTTTTGCTCATAAGAGTGTGCTGATGCGGCAGTCGAGTAGCCGCCATTTTTCAGGGGTGCAAGTTAGGGAAAAAGTAGATTTTGGATTGGATGCCTGTGATTTTCGCATGTCAGGCCAATAGAGTCGGCTTGTTTTTTGACGCTAATTTTTTATGGTTTTTATGATTTTCGCTGCTCGGAGAGGGCGTCGCGAGCGGGTTTTACATTTATCACTTGATATTTTTCGGTTGGGCGGTTTCCTTCCACTCTTCTGTATAGTCCGCTAAAGGTAGAACCGGGCGGGGAAAATTTGACAAATCTCGAAGATTTGTCAAATTGGACACTGTCCGAAAACTGCGCCTCACTTTATTCTTTGGATGTGCTTGCAGTTTCCTTCCACTCTTCTGTAAAATGCCGGATGCTCTGGGGCTGTGCAAATTTCCCGGCATTGTACGCATCCGAGGCGCGCTTGGGAATGGAGAGCGAGGTCCAATCGGAATCCTGCACCATTTTTCCAATAAAAACGATCTGACCGATGTGGTAGGGATAGTGCGCCAATTGCCGGCTGATGGCCTCCAGTACGGTATGGCCTTCGTTGCGGATGTAAACGACGGCGCCCAAATCGGCCTCCGACAAGCCGTTCAGAGCGGTGAACAGGCAGGCCCAGCCTTCGTTCCAGCGGGCCAGAATTTCATCGCGGGAGGCATGCTCCGATTCAAATTCGGCATCGCGTTGCCGCCATTCTTTTTCGCCATCGGTGGTGAGGAAGTCCGTCCAACGTGACAACATATTGCCCCACAAGTGTTTGACAATCACAGCAATGCTGTTGCTCTCCGGCGTGGGCTGGAACAGCAGTGCCTCGTCGGGCAATTGGGCCATAGCCCTTTCGCCGATGAGCTTGTAGTACTCGAATTGTTGGATGGCGGCGGGAAGGAATTGGGTGGGCATTGGTCGGATCGTTGATTTATGAAACAGATTTCGACGCCCACGGATTATGCAGGCGTCGAAATCAGGATTCTTGCAGAATAGCTAAGCACACGATGCACTTTGCTCTCGGCTTTTTACTTCTTCCCCTTCTTCATTTTCACCGGCTTCTTCCACGAAGCGATGGTGCCGCTGCTGTTCAGATCGAACACCAAATACAGTTTTTCCGGCTTGCTGAAGGAATGGCTCTCTTCGTGCATACAGTCAATGCTGTAGTTGTTGGTCACGGTATGCTCTTCCCAGGTGCCTTCGTACTTGGCCCAGTTCATCACGCGGAGTTTGTGCGCACCTGTAGGCACATTTACGGTCAGGATACCTTTTTTGCTCTGCTTGTGCGGCATGGATTCTCCAACCGATTTTCCATCAATGACGACCTGCGTTTTGGTTTCGTGGTCATACCCGTCTTCGATGTTGCGGAACTCGTAATACACCGTCAGTTGGGTGGTTTGGGCGTATCCGACTAAGCCGAACAACGCAAATACGGCAATGCTCAAAAATTTTTTCATGGTAGTATTTGAGATTAAAATGTGAGTAATGGCGCAAAGGTAATTTTTTAGATTTAGCTGCAAGCCTCAAGCTGCGAACTACGATCGGCTGGTGGCTTGCAGCTAAGGGCTTGCGGCCAACAGCTTACCACATAACATAAGAATTATTTCCACCCGACAGGCAGCGGACAACCACATTCTGAGTATCTCTTAAACAAAATACAATCACCATGAATCAGTTCTCCCAAAAACGCCTGTGGGCCTGCCTCGTCTTTACACTTATGTTGGGAACCGCCCAAGCCCAGGTCAGCAATATTACATTTTTCATTCAAGGCCCGGAAGTTGTATGCCCCGGCACCTGCGACACCTTCAGGGTGGTGAGTTCCATGCCCAATCCAGGGGGTAGCAATGTAGTCGTTACCAATGTGACCTGGACTGTTTCAAATGGGCTGACGGCACAGGGCAATCCAGCTTTGTTTTGTTTCGATATTCCTGGTGCGACTTATCTCCTTTTCGCGACGGGCCTGGCCAGCGTCAATGGGGCGCCCTTTACATTTCAAACCCAGCCATATACTGTGCAAGTTCTGGAAACCTGCGGATTCAACATCCCTTTCCAAATTACCTCCAACGCCTCCTCTCTGTGCGCCGCCAACCTGCCTCCGCAGCCGGTATCGCCGCCGCCCACAGGTTTTGCCTTGCTCCTCTCCGACATTAACGGAGCGGTACCCGGCCAACAAATTTGCATGGACATTCAGGCGCAGAATTTTTTCAATATGTCCGGCATGTCTTTCAGTATGCAGTACGACCCTGCCCGCTTGCTGTTTGCTTCCATGACCAATGTCGGGCTGCCGGGAAGCACTCTGTTCGGGCTGCCCAGCCCGCCCAATTCAGGAACTACCGACCCCGGCGCCATCACCGTAAGCTGGTCGTCGCCCGATCAGTCCATCACACTCAACAACGGCACTGTTCTGTTTCGCCTTTGTTTTTTTGTGCTGCCCGGCAGTGGCTGTACCACCGATGTGGTGTTTACGAATGAGCCGGCGCCCATCAGAATATTAAGAGGCAGCGGTGAAATTGTGTCTTTCAATAGCCGTTCGGGCCGGGTACAAATCTCTAATAGTTCAATGGGGAGCGATCCCAATTCAGCATCATGCTGCGAAAAAGTTTGCGAAGGCGCTGTAGTTCAATACAATGTGGACATACCTACGGGCGCCATCCATCCTGTAACCTGGTCCGTGCAGGGCGCTCAAAGCTACACCGTCAACAATTTCGGCTACGGCGTGGAGGTAGTGTGGGGCACCGCGGGATCGGGGTCGGTCACTGCAGCCGTTTATGACAATACTGCTCAAATTTGCGTTGACATTCTGGCCATTCCGGAGGCCGGTTTTACCACCAATCCGCCCACGGTGAACGACACGGTTCGTCTGTGCCGGGGGCAATCTCTGGCGTTTACCAACACGACCGTCGGAGCGGAAAGCCATCGCTGGGTGTTCGGCGACGGCACTTCGAGTACTGAGTTGAACCCCGTTCATCAGTTTGAAGACGCCGGGCTGTACCGCGTGGCGCTCATTGCCTACAATGCCTGCCTTTGCAGCGATACGGCCTTTGTGATGGTGCAGGTGGACCCCGCCATCGCGCCGCAAGTCACCTGCCGGGGTACTGTTTGCGAAGGCACAGCCGTGACCTACACCACCGACGCCGATTGCGGCACTTTCATCTGGACGGTCAGCGCCAACGGAACCATCACCAACGGCGGCGGCCCCGCGGATCATTTCATCACCATTGATTGGGCGGGCGGCCAGGAAGGCATCATCACCTTGCAGGTTTCCAATTGCAACAATGCAACGTACTGCCCGGCGCCCAACGAACTGCATGTACCGGTCATCAGCGAAAGCGCACAGATCAGCGGGCCGGAGCAGGTGTGCCGGGCGCAATCAGCCAAATACAGCATCACCCGTTTTGAAGGTTCGGAATTCACCTGGTCGGTATCGGGCATGGGCAATATCCAAAGTGGGCAGGGCACGCACGAAGTAGTAGTGCAATGGTCGGGCCTGCTGAGCACACAGCCGCAGTGGGTGGCCGTGGAATATTACAATTGCTATTTGGAATGCGGCGGCCGGGATACCATCATGGTGAACATACGCCCCGAATTTGCTGTCTCCGGCCCGGTGGAAGCCTGCCTGAACAGTACCCAAAATTATACCGCCCGACGCACCGACAACGGCGCCAACGTACCCTGTAACTGGGAGGCAGTAGCCGGCGACGGCTCTGTGGTCTGGACTTCCGTGGCCGCTACTGCTGCGCCGTCGCTCACCTGGAATTTCGGGCTGGGTTCGTATCGTTTGATCGCCCGGCCGGCGGTTCCGACGGATTTTTGTATCCCCTTGTATGAGATAACGGTCAGGGTACTCGATTTGCCGCCTGCATTGGCCATTATTAACGGAGAAAATGTGATTTGCCCCGGCCAGGCTTACCAATACAGCGGTGGCGGCGCATTGCCGGCTCATACGCTGAATTGGAGCCTTGCCGGCAATGTCGGACCGGCTACTCTCAGCGGCAATCCCGTGACGGTGCAATGGGCGGCTGCCGGGTCTTATACCTTGTCGGTCAGGCAGGTAAGTCCGCAGGGTTGCGTTTCGCCTCCGCTGGGTTTTGGCGCTTCCGTGTTGCCGGCCATTGCTGTTTCCGGCCCGACAGATGCCTGCGAGGATGAGCGTGCTACTTACACAGCTACGTCCTTTCCGCAATTGGATTACCAATGGTCTGTGGTACCGGCCGGCGCGGGCAGCATTTATCAGGTGGGCAACAGTGCCTCGGTTGAGATTCTGTGGCATCGGCCCGGTGCGGCAACGCTGCAACTCAACGTGTGCGGCCAAAACATTTCCCGGTCCGTGACGGTACACGCCCGCCCGGTTCCGATGGTCGCAGCGCCTGCATCGGTGTGCGAGGGCACAACGGCGATGGTGAGCGTGGGCGGCGCTTATGCTGCTTACGAGTGGCGCAACGCGACAGATCAGTTGGTTTCCAATGTGGCCGCAGCCAATCTCCCGGCGGGGTATTACCAACTCATCGTGACCGACAATTTCGGCTGCGCCGGCTCGGCCCGATTCAACATGTCGGAACTGCCCGCGCCGTATGTTTCGCTCACCACGCCCGACAATGCAGGTCTGTGCCCCGGCGATCCGCCTTCCACTTTGTACGCCACCGAATCGGAGGCCGGTTTTTCGTACGTCTGGCTCCGCGACGGCAGCCCGATAGCAGGCGCCAATGCCTCCACTTTTTCCACCGATGTGCTGGGCGTGTATCAGGTGGAGGCCACGAATGCGAACGGTTGCCGGGCATTGTCCAATCCGCTCACGCTCTTTTTCTACTGCGCTCCCGGCGGCGGTGGTGGATTCCCCGGCGGCGGATTTCCGGGCGGCGGTGGCGGCAATCCCTCCAATTGCGATCCCAACACGCTGATTCAATTCAATATACAGGCTACGGCCAACTGCAACGTTTCCAATTTTACCAACACCACGCCGGCCTTCATTCCCGGCACTTTGAGTTGGAATTTCGGCGATCCGGGTTCCGGGGCCGATAACGTCTCTACTCTGGAAAATCCGACGCACACCTTCAGTCGGGCAGGATTTTTCAGGGTGGCTTTGTTCGGACAGGTTTTGAATCCGACGCCTGAAAACTGTTACGCCATTCGCGTGGACACGGTGCCCGTAGCTGCCGGTTTTTATGCAGATATAGCCTGTGCCGGCGCGCCGGCTGCCTTTACCGACGCCTCCACGTTTCTGCCCGGAGAGAGCATCGCATCGCGGGCCTGGGACTTTGGCGATCCCGCTTCCGGGGCCGACAACAACAGCGCGGCCACGCATCCTACCCACGTTTTTGCCACGCCCGGCATTTACACCATCACCCTCACCGTGACGGCAGCCAATGGTTGCACGGCGGTCATTTCCAAAACCATAGAGGTGGTAGCTCCGCCGACGGCAGCTTTTCCCGATCCAAGCGTTTTGTGCGCCGCTACCGCCACGCCGTTCATCGCCAATGTGAGTGCCGATGCAATAGAATTTGGCTGGAATTTCGGCGATCCCGCTTCCGGCGACGCTAATGCCTCCTCTTTGGAGCAGCCTTTCCATCGCTACGAAAACCCCGGCAGTTACTCCGTCCGACTCGAAGCGACCAATATTTACGGCTGCACCGCCGACACCTTGCGCAGCATTACCATCCTCCCCAATGGACTGAGCGGCAGCATCACCTTCACTTCTCCCATCTGCACCGGCGACAGCACCTTGCTCACGGCGCCTTCCGGTGGTGTGCGTTGGCAATGGAGTACCGGCGACACCACCTCTACGGTATGGGTACGCGACGCGGGCATTTACACCCTGCTGCTGACCAATGCCGACGGATGCGAGTACCAACCCGCCGCTGCCGTAGTGAACGTGCTGCCTCCGCCAGTGACGGCCATACGCGGCGTGCGCTACAATGCGCTGGGCCTGCCGGAAAGTTATACCTACGATTCACTTTCGGTCTGCGTCGGCGAGGATGTGTTTTTGGAAGTCATTGCCCAAACCGGACAGACTTATCAATGGAGCACCGGGCAGCCCGGCACGAACATCGAATTTTCTGAAAACAGAGGCAACCAACTGCCTGTGGGTCAGCAAGATATTTTTGTGACGATCCGCGAAACAGCCACCAATTGTACCAATGTCATCGGGCCGTTCCGAATTTGGGTGCGCCCCCTGCCCAATGTGCCTTTGGTGAGCGCCTCACCCGCCGGCGTGGTGTGCGAAGGTACGCCCGTGAGTTTTAATATAACCAACTCGCAAGCCGGCGTGAATTACTCCTGGTCGTCGGGTGCCAATGGCAATACATGGACCACCGAACGCCCCGGCCAATACCGCGCCATAGCAACCAACGAATGGGGCTGCGCCAATGAAAGCGCGCCGCAAACCGTGCTGGCCGGCCCCGATATTGCACGCATTCCCTCCGGTTGCCACAGCCGCTGCAATCCCGATACTTTGTGCTTCCCCGCTGTGCCGGGCGTCAATGCTTACCAATGGTTTTTCAACGGCGCGGCGCAAGGGTCTGCATCGGGCAGCGTGCCGCAGATTGTCATTACCCAAAGCGGTGCCTACTACATGCGCATGACCACCACAGACGGCTGTGTTTTGGATTCCGAACCTCTGACGGTGGACCTGTTCGACGGCTACGGCAGTTTGCGGGGCATTGTTTATTGGGATAGAAACGACAACGGGAGCTACGACCCGGCCGATTCGCTGCTCACGGGCGTGCCGCTCATCTTGTTGTCGGGCAATACGCCGTTGGATACTGTGCTGTCGCAAACCGGCGGGCAATACGGGTTTGCCAATATCCTCTCCACCGGCTACGGTCTGCAATTAGATACCGCCGCCTTGCCTTTCGGTCTCGTGCCGGACACGGTGCGCATTGATACGGCATTGGTGGGCTGCGATGTGGAGGTGTTGGTCAATTGGCGTGTACGCTGCGTGAACACAACAGAGGAAGTGACGCTCCAGGCTTGTCCCGGCAGAACGGTGTCTTATAATGGAAATACGCTGACGGCAGGTGAGGTGCGCAGTTTCACGTTGGTCAATGCGGCAGGTTGCGATTCTACAGTGACGGTGACGGTCAACACCCTGCCGACCGGTACGGGATCGGTAACGCTCCAGGCTTGTCCCGGCGGAACGGCGACGTACAATGGAAATACGCTGACGGCAGGTGAGGTGCGCAGTTTCACGTTGGTCAATGCGGCGGGCTGTGATTCGACCGTGACGGTGACGGTCAATACCTTGCCTGCGAGTACGGGCACGGTGATGCTCCAGGCTTGTCCCGGCCAAACAGTGACTTACAACGGAACCACGCTGGGAGCAGGCGAGGTGCGCAGTTTCCAACTCGTCAATGCGGCGGGCTGCGATTCGACCGTGACGGTGACGGTCAATACCTTGCCTGCGAGTACGGGCACGGTGA